>ERZ1673698.523-NODE-523-length-58408-cov-5.858036_pt1 | contig 58408 bp, 62 predicted proteins | sample MGYA00580228_ERZ1673698 | MGnify/ENA primary metagenome ERZ1673698 (study PRJEB41218, sample SAMN15661768) | gut metagenome | host: Homo sapiens | place: Canada: London | collected 2015-08-20/2019-03-30 | study: EMG produced TPA metagenomics assembly of... | reverse complement strand
AAACGGACGTTTAAATTCATTATATTATACCACCTCTTTTCAGGGGTGTTTTTTTTGTTTTATACTTTATAATCATCTGACTATCAACTCTTATTAAGAGATTCATAAAAGTTCCAAAATTTTTCCCAAACGACCACCAAAAAAACATCCGTTTTAATTGGAAATAAAAATTAAGAAATATGAGATTTCAGTTTAAGGGAAAAAGAAAACATAAAGATTTATGGATTGTGATTATTATCATAACCATCCTGCTATTATATACCTATTATGAAGCGAACTTCGGAAAAAAAAGAAGATTACAACAAAGCGAATCCTTATCTTCATGTTTAGTAAATGCTCCCCTTCCAAACCAGACTTCCCCTTTATCAGGCCAATTTCCGAATGATTCGGGCAGGACTTCCTCCTACCATTGAATCGTCGGGCACATCTTTAGTTACTACAGCCCCTGCTGCAACGATACAACGGTCCCCGATCGTCACCCCGGGACAAATCACAGCTCCTCCTCCTATCCAACAATCATCGCCGATTGTAATGGGCTCGCCATGTTCGGCTCCTGTTGCGCGTTCCCGATAATCGATCGGGTGCATCGGAGCATATAATTGTACATTCGGGCCGATCAGTATATTTTTCCCCAAATAAATCCGGGCCGTATCGAGAATCGTACAGTTATAATTAATAAAACCATTCTCACCTCCGTAAATATTGAATCCGAAATCACACCAAAAAGGAGCCTGTATCACTAAAGAAGGATGGGCATTCGGTAAAAATTTACGAAGTAATTCACCTCCTTGAGTATAATCCCGGAAATAAGTCCGGTTATATTCTTCCACCCATTTCAAACAGTCACGGTGCAACTTCATTAACTCCGGATCGAAAGCATAATAAGTCTCCCCTGCCTGCATTTTCTCTTTTTCTGTCTTCATATTACGATTTAATTAAAAAGCCGCTGGAAAGCGGCTTATTATTATTCTAAATAAGTATATCCATACAAACCGGAGCGGTAATTGGATAAGAATTCCCTTCCCTCCTCAGGAGAAATGATCCCTTTTTTGACAGAAGTCGTCGCCCATACTTCAACGGTACGAGCCATCCGTTTAGGAGTAAATTGCACATACTCGAGAACGTCAGCAACTGTTTCTCCTTCAATAATTTTATCGATCACATATTCACCGTTTTTCACTTTGATATGCACAGCATTGGTATCACCGAACAAATTATGCAAATCCCCTAAAATTTCCTGATAAGCTCCAACCAGGAATACTCCGAAATAATAGGGTTCTTTATTGCTCAATTCATGTACCGGCAGGTGATAGGAAAAATTACGGGTAGAAATAAAATTATTGATTTTCCCATCTGAATCACAGGTAATATCCTGAATTGTAGCCGACTTTGTAGGCTGTTCGTTCAACCGGGAAATCGGCATAATGGGAAAAATCTGGTCGATCGCCCAGGAATCGGGTAAGGATTGGAAAAGTGAGAAATTACAAAAATATTTATCCGGTAACATCTTCGCAATCTTTTTTAACTCGTCGGGAGCATGTTTTGTCGCTTCGGCCATCTCGTATACTTCACGGGCAACGGACCAGAAAAGCCGTTCTACCTGTGCACGGGTACGCAAATCGATCAGGCCCAGATTAAATAAGTTCAAAGCATCTTCACGGCATTGCAAAGCATCGTGCCAAGTTTCCAACAAACGGGGCTGATTGAGATTTTCCCACAAATCATATAGTTCCTTCACCAGCTCGTGAGCATCTTCTGCCAAATCTTCATTTTCATCGAAAGCCGGAAGACTGGTACTGGCCAAGGCTTCAAAAACCAATACCGAATGATGGGCCGTCAAGGAACGTCCCGACTCGGTAATGATATTCGGCTGCGGCAATTCATTCTTTTCGCAAGCATCGACAATAGAAGAAACGGCATCATTGACATATTCCTGAATAGAATAATTCATACTATTCGATGTCGCTGAACGGGTACCGTCATAATCTACTCCCAATCCGCCTCCTATGTCTACAAAATTAATGTTATATCCCATCCGTTTCAACTCCACATAAAACTGAGAAGCTTCTTTCAGAGCTGTCTTTATACGACGGATATTGGTCACCTGACTGCCTATATGAAAATGAATCAGCTGAAGAGAATCGGCCATCTTATTTTTTTCAAGAATATCGAGAGCGTCCAAAAGTTCACTGGAATTTACCCCGAACTTACTTACATCTCCTCCTGATTCTTCCCATTTACCACTCCCTGAACTAGCCAGCTTGATCCGGATTCCGATATTCGGTTTCACATTCATTTTCTTAGCCAAACGAGCGATGGTTTTCAGCTCCATCAATTTCTCCACCACCAAAAAAATCCGTTTCCCCATTTTTTGAGCCAGCAAAGCCAGTTCGATATAACTTTCATCTTTATATCCATTACAAATGATCATGGCCTCATCATCGATATCGATCGAAAGTACCGCATGCAACTCTGGCTTCGAGCCTGCTTCCAAACCGATATTGAATTTATTCCCATGACTGACAATCTCTTCAACGACAGGACGCATTTGATTGACCTTGATCGGATAGATAATGAAATTCTTAGCCGAATAGCCATATTCCCGAGCAGCAGCCTGAAAACAATTAGAAATTTTCTCGATCCGATTATCCAGGATATCCGGGAATCGCAAAAGTACCGGGGCTTCCACATCACGAACCTGTAACTCCTCCATCAATTCTTTCAGATCGATCGAAGGTCCATCCGTTTTAGGTGTTACAGCAACATGCCCTTTTTCGTTAATCGAAAAATAGTTCAGCCCCCAACCGTTGATATTGTACAGTTCTGCTGAATCGTCAATACTCCATTTTCTCATTTCTATGCGTTGAAATCGATAATATTAGGTTTTTAAAATTCGTGCAAATCTAAGTGAATTAATCGACAATTAAAAGGTGTGACTTAAAAATTATTACGATTTCACACACAGTAAGTTAACTCAATATCCGACAATCCGGCACAATAGCTTTAATTTTATCGTCTCATCGCATCACTTTTCATCCCGGACCATTGCCCGGTTTCATTCTATTTCTATAAATTTCGAACGACTTAAAAGCAGAATAATTATAGTTTCCCGTTGTTCAGCATTCCTCTTGCCTTGCTGAAAGAATCGGAAATTCTGTCGAGATAAGATCCTCCGGACCTTCTGGTTAGAATCCTAGTGCGAAAACGACCTCGGAAAAGAGTAAATATACCTCAAGCTTTGTTCAATCCGTAAATATAGAGCAATACCCCACCTTTGATAGTATCGATGACCTGCTTACTGATATCCGGTGGTAAGGCGGGACAACCCAGACTGCGACCGAGACGCTGCTGGCCTTTCAAGACAGCAGGATCTGCATAATTAGCCCCGTGCACAACAATAGCACGTTCCCTCGCTTTATCGTTAATTCCTTTTTCCAAACCATCTAAAAATAAAGAGTAACCATTTTTTCCCATATAAGTATCACCGGTACGAAAAAATCCCAGGGAACTTTGATACGAACCGGGCCTATTGGAAAAAGCCACGGCATAATTATCCCCACTTCCTCTGCCATGAGCCACATAAGTACTCAGTAAAAGTTTTTTTTGCAAAAGATCTAAAATATAAAACCGCTTCTCCGTGGAAGGTTTGGTATAATCGATCAGTACCAACAAGCGGTCTTGTCCGGAAGCATATCGGGAAAATCCTTTGAGTGCCTGTTCGAATGCAGGAAAATTCACTTCTCCCCTCAACCCCAATTCCTGATACAACTGAAAACTAGAGGCCACCGTAGTTTCCGGTAAAGCTTCTACAGCTTTTCCGACTCTTACCCCACACACCAGACTCAAAATTAGAATAACTACTTTATACATTTTTCCTATTTTAATCAAATACAATCACCAATGCTTCACTTATAGGGGCCCAATCGTAAATGAATTTAGCATGAGAAGTGGCATTTCTCACACACATGTGCGAACGCGGAGTTGTCCCCAGCGTACCGCTATACTCCAAAACAACGGAGTCCGGATAATTTACCGGTACTCCATGCAGGTAGGCTCCTCCGGAAAAACGGCTGGCCCATGGAGCAAATCCTCCGGGCTCAATGGAACCGTCCCTTAAAAAAGGCATCGCTTCCAGCTTACGGCGAATGACATAGACTCCCGGAGGCGTTTCTCTCTTATAGGGCGGTCTATGTAATCCTGTCGTTATCGGGTTCATACTCCTGACCAACCAGGTAGAATCCCCCTGCTCCAAAGTAGCCAGGTTTTGATTCGTCCGGTCGATAAATATCAACTTCCGAAAGTCGGCCCCACCCAAACGATCTACATATTTTTCAGGTACCCACCACTCACCACCGAAAGAAGAAGGTGTCACCAACAAAAAACCCGCACTATCACGGATGACCGATACTAACGCTCCATCACGCCCATATCGTTCGGGAACTTCCCAGTTCCCTGTTTTATAAAATGGAACGGATTGATCTCTTTTCACCCCGTATTTATCTTCGATAGCCCGATAAGCGTCTTTCCGACTCGAATCCGACAATGGAGCACGGCCGTTCCGGTTTTTATAATTACTCAAAGCTCCGAACTCTTTAGCCTGATTTTCAAAATTCAACAAAGAATCTATCATCCCTGCAATCTTATCCCACTGAAAACTCCGTTCCACCTTCCTGTATTCATAATTATCCTCCAAGGTATGCCGATCGTACAACAATTGTTTTTCAATCTTCACTCCTCTCCGAGAAAAAAAATGAAAACAGAAGAAATAAAAATGACATCTTTCCCATTCCTTAAAATATCAAAATATAAAACATGTCATTTGATACGTAAAAATAATTTTTTTTCCCAAACCTCACTCCTTCTTTTCGTACTATTTATAAAAGATTCACATTCAGGTGGTAAGAATTGGCTTTATTCAATAAATATTTTATATTTGTAGAAAGTTCATCCTCCAAAGGAGGAAGGAAATCGGAAAGCGGTAAATCGATGTATTTATCGCTTTTCGTCTCAATATACTTTTGCCAGCCGACGTTTCAATTTATGTTCAATTTTATACCGGTTTCTTCCCAAAAGATAATAGGCAGTCAGTAAATAATACCGATTGTCTCCCCGGGGTTCCAGAACGATAACATAAGATTCCTGTACATCATAAAGGTAAGTACGAATGGCTACTTTGTCTTTTACGGAAAACACCTGCAAGTGTTCAGGTTGTCTTTCCTCGAGATGATATTTGATCCAATGTAGCCTCACCGCCCGATTCCGGTCATAGATCCTCTCCCTATGCAAGCGATCTTCCATTGTAACCAAATGATTGAAAAAAATGGATAAAGTATTTTTCCCTTGTGACAATGTCGGTAATACCTTCTTTTGCCTGAAATAATTTCCCGAATCGACAAAATCCCTTTTAAAAATGCCCATTAACGATGCATTACGTTCCTCCTCATCGAACGCATCCAATTCCAAAAGAGAATTATATGTCTTGATCAGATTAAGGGGCATATCAAATCTGAATTCTAAACAAGTTGAATTTTGAAATTCTTTTTGAAGTTGTACTTTCCAGATCCGTCCGGGTACGGATTTTTAACTTTTCTATGAATCGAACTTTAGCTTCCGACGCTTTCTCTGTCTGATTCAGATTATAGGCAATGGCTCCGATAAATAAATCACACAGCTGTAATAAATCCAGTTCATGAGAACGCACATGCTGAATTTTTTCAATGATCTCCATCCTGACATTCAGTATGTCTTTCAGCTTTTCAGTCCGGTAAGAGCTGAGATTATCTTTAATATCCAAATAAATATTATAATGCCAAACCGGATCCAAAGTATGAAAAAGCAACTGATAATACATCAGATAGTAAAATTTATTGTAATCATGATCACATTTATCGGCAATATACCGGCTTTTATCTACGATAATCGCCCTGAATCGTATCCCTCCTTTTTTGAAAAACCAATCTACCAACTTCGCATAAAACGGATAATTCCACTCATTCAAATAAGTCCATTTCACTTCCAGTGTATTCTTATATTTCACCCGCAAGCTTTTCAGCTCCCCCTTCATCTGTTCTATTTTATGCAAGGGAGCCGCAATATACCCCAATACCATGAACCGTTTGCCATCTTTTTGAAGATGACAGCTCTCATCGCAATAATAATTATATACCCAAGACCCACGCATGATTTTAAGGATAAGAAGATTAAGGCTAATTTAAGCAATTTTTACCTGAAAACAAAACCCAAACACATTTTTTCCCTTTACATAGCAAAATCTTTGATCTGGCGGTAAAACGTCGGCATTGGAAGCATGTAAAAACCGGTGATTTGCCGGAAAGTTGTCATCTGTCATTGCACTTACCTTTCACTATATTTGCTGTATGAAAAGGGAAATAATAGCATTCAGAGATTATTATGACAATCTCATGAAAACCCTGTCAGCGACCGAGCCTAAAAAGGTTCATTATCTACTTGACCTTCTACAGATCAGAAATAGAATTAGTACGAAATTCGTCATATTTATCAGAGATAGCCTCTATGAAATAAGGACTATGTATCATGGAAATATCTACCGGGTATTTTTCATTTTCGATGAAGGCCGGATCATAGTTTAAGGGGTAGATTTATCAACTTTAAACAAAAAACGCACTGAAAATCAGTGCGTCCCATTTTTTGTCGAGATGACTGGAATTTTGACGTCACTGTAAGCTTTTAATTTATATATTTTTAGTTTTTGTCAATTTTGTCAACCTCCTGAGCACTAATTTTTTCTTCATTAGAATTTATTTGTGTTTTAGTCTCATTAAAATTCTTTTTTATTAAAAAAGCATGATAAGCTTGAGATAGTGTGAAAACATTCAATATCGCTATAAAGATTTGACATATTGAATAAACCAGTAAAAAAACAAGAATTATAATAGCAAAAATGTTGAAATAATCTAAATAATCGGAAAAATAATCCAAGGGGATTATCAATGAAAACAGAAAAAATATGCAAGCTATAATTAATACAACAGCCATTGATAATATAGAAAAAGCGAAAGTACTGCTAAACTTCTGGTAAAAACTTATTGGCTTATTATCTGATATTTGCGATATGGATTGTAAAAATTCTCTATTGCCAAAACCAATAAGAATCGCATATCCACCAAGCATAAATCCCAATAAACTTGGAGTAATTGTAAATACTAAATCCATAATACTTTCAATAATCACATAATAATTCTCTGTATTCAAAAAAATGAATATATAAATACAGAAACTTATAGCAGCAGGAAATTTCAGACTTTTACGAAATTTCTTTCTGCTATAAGTATTATGCAATCCTTCAATTCCACCTTTGTGTGTGTGTGTTAATATGTCATTTGGTGGTAACATTTCTTTTATACTTTGTCATTATCTCTTCAGTCACATCTTCAACTGTACTATCTGCATTTTGAATATTTACGGCTATTATTTCTGGATGTTTTTTAGTAAAAATATTTTTTACTTTATTTTTAGCATCAACAATCTTAGCCTTCACATAACCGTTACTTTTAGCTAATTTTATAACTCCCCTTAAGAATTTATTGTCAATAGAAAGATGATTGTGGTGATCTGGTTCCATCACCATCTTTGCACGAGTTGCTTGCATTTCTTTAAAGATATCTTCAACATATTCCTCTGCTTCATCTTTCATGTCATTGTTCGTATATGATATCTCAACTTCAACACGTCGAATTGCTCGAGCATTCAAAATTTGCTGAATTGTATCGCTATCTTGCTCTATGCAAACTTCAAATTCTTCTCCTGTTTTCAAACACTCCTTAAGAACTTTATTAAAAAATTCTTCAACTTGGGTTACAGACAATGCCTGCGATTTTTTCATACAAAAACGATGTGCCTTTGGAATAAAAAAATATTCTGTTTCTTTTAAATTAGGAAACAGATTTTCTGGTATTTCAAAGGAAGCAATTTCCATTTTATCTAAATCAATCCAGTCATCAGAATCTAAGTTTGTAAATCTGGATATTTTGCCATACAATATTTTCTGATTATCGATCTCTTTAGAATGTTGAGTTCTCAAAATAACACTATTTCCCCGCTTTGGCTTACCAATTAATCTCTTTTCATATACATCATGTAATAGCTCGAAATAGGCATCACAACCTTCTCTTTCAGAGGAGCGTAGTTTAATGTTAAGCATTACAAGCCTAACTGGCCGAGGTTTTCTGATTTTCTTGGGCATAACCTATATTTAAAGTTAATAATTAGCACATTTATTATATTTCCCAAGTCATTTCAATATTTCTTTATTTTTCGATTTCCCCACCAACGACACCGGCACATCCGACAAAGTCTTCCTCCCGAGCATCCGTTTTTCATTTGTCTCAGAAGTTCGGTGAAATTATCGGCGTGTTTTGAACATTTTCGTAATCTTTACTTAGAAATCTATACATTTGTCTGTATTTTCTAATTTAATCCTAATTTCTTCGATAGTCCCTTCCACAGCCCTCACACACATACTATCATGTTCTGCCATATTAAATGTAATTACTGTCGTTGTGTCGTTATAGGGGTGAATGCATGCAACATGTTCAGGATTAATATAAATATCCTTATCATGTTGTGCTAACTTAAATTTTATAAATTTCGCCATGTTAAGAGTTTTTTGATTTTTATTTATTCAATATTTCGAGATTGTTTTCACCAAAAACAAGCTTCAATACTTGCTCTTTTTTGTCTTTTCTCAATTTGATTTGTAAAACTGCCTCAATAGGTTCTTCTTCTTTACCTTGATCTTCAGCGAAAAATTCCGTAATGTTTCTTCCTAAAACTCTTGCGATAGCCGCAAGCCGAGATAATGATATATCCAATTCACCTTTTTCAATCCTTGAGTACCCAGAAGGATCAATACCAATTTCATTAGCAACATATCGTTGTTTTAGATTGGCTTTTATCCTAAAGCGTTTAATATTTTCGTATACTTTTTCCATATTATTAATGTACAGATAGTTGCGTGTTTTTCCATTGCACACAACACAATTTAATTGCATTTTAAACAATAAAAACTTGTTTTTTGCGCAATAAATATATTATATTTGCAATATCAAATTTTTAGCAAGTTAATATAGGGAATTGAATTATAAAATAGTAAAAAGTATGAAAAAAGAAGATCTTCAAAAAATCAAGCAATGGCTTCCCCGTGGTTATGGCCGACGCATATACAATGAAACTGGTATAAGTTTCATGACCATTTATGCGACCATGAATGGGAAAACTCACAATCAAAAAGTAATTGAGGCTGCAATAGCAATTGCTAAGGAAGAAAAAGAAAAAACCGAAAAGGCCAAAAACGAGATTGCAGCACTGTAATGAAAAGAATTTTAGATTAATACCAACCCTTTAAAATTTAGTTATGTCAGAAATAAAAAGTATACCCGTAAAGATAATCATCGAAGATATAACAGGAGAGAATGAAGGCCTTATTTGGGAGTTGAATCGTGTTGGCGTGGAAGTTGGAGATATCAGAACCGGACTTTATAATCCTGAGAATAAATCAGTTCAGTTTTCAATAGGTTGTAATGACTGTTCTGTTTGGGTTGGCGAGACTTGCAGACTTTTAGAATCTTAATACTAACAAAAATCCCGCTTGCGGTTGGGGAACTTTCAGCGGGATTAAACTTTATCAGTTATGGAAACAAATGTACAGTACTTTGGCCAAAGTGCCAACATTCCGGCCGGAATATTTTCCGGTACCGAAATATTCGCCCACAGAGGGGAACTATATGCTATTTATAACGGAGTACGAATTTTATTCCAGGATCTACCCAGTATGGAAAAACGCAATTTTGTAGAAATGTACATGAAAGATAAAGAAAGTCAGGAATTTATCCGAAAACAATTTGGTATTACAGGCTTTGAGTCCGGTTTCAGGCAATGGCTTTTCTGCAAATTCGGGGCCCTTGATGGAGATCCGGACAGCATCAATGACCAAATTACGCCGGACACCTACAATTCTGCTTGCCAGCGAATCGATTGTCCCGGTCGTGGTAAAATATGCGGCAGCGATATCGCATTGAAAAGTTACGAAATTGCAACCTTACGTGAATTGAAATCCGGTAAAACAGCCAAAGAGATTGCAGACTCTTTATGTATCTCCGAACCCGCAGTCAAAAGCCGGATAGAAAAACTAAAAAACAAGTTTAATGTAGCTAATGCCGTTGCTCTGATCGGAATAGTTACAGAATTAGGAATATAGTCTGTGTTGAGTGACCTCCGGATGCCGCACCGGAGAAAGTCCAAAGCGGTGAGTTCTTTCACAAAGTCCCGGCCGTAGCGTCATGGCCGGGACGTCCTCCGGAGAAGATCGCAGGTGCGTAATAGGTAAGGATAACGGCTATCGCGCGAACAGCTGACAGAAGGTTATCCGGGTTCGAATCCCCTCTCCGGTCAATTAATTCCCAACATCAAAAACTATGAAAAAGAAAGAACAACAGTACCGCGTCTCTGACTTTGAAAACGCTATCCGGAAATCGGATCTCAATATCCTGATTTCAACAGTCAACTATCTTCCTGATTCTCTCTATGTAAAAGAGATCGTCGGATTTATCGAGCAAAATAACCGGGGCATCAGGGTTACCTGGAATAATACCGGCGAAGCATTTGTAGCAACTGCCAGAACACCAGAGTTTGACATTAAACTTTAACCTATGAATAAATATATTATAAAGGCCGCCAAACACGGAAAAGATGATCGGTTTGGTTTTAAAGAAGCTACAGAACATTTATACTTTTTTGCTGCCGGGCTAAAAGATTTACAAAAAACAATCTGGTGTCTGACTCCACCTGGATATCATGTAAGAACCGCACAATATTTCTCCCGCATTCTTCGTTCCGGAGATGCCAAATTGATAAATCCTCTGTCGAAAACTACAATGTTCGAAATAAAACTGATCAAACACCAACCTGTTATTAAGCATGAAATAGAATTAAGTAATCCGGCCGGATATAAGCATAAACTAAAAGTGGTCTCACCTGATTCCTGGAAAATATAAAATATATAATCAATAGAACATAGTTATGGAGAAAATTTACATGATAAAGTACACTCTCATCAGAGTCCCGAAAAATAAACTACAAAAGAATATCGATGAATTATTACGGGTCGATGACCGTTTTCTATTAAAAGAATCAGATTTCGATAAATACAAAGAATCGGTAGACAAACGAATCCAGAAAGCCAACGAAACAAATCGCAGGTGTAAACCCGAAAATAATTCCCTTGAAATAAGATTTAAATTTAAGGATTTTCCTGACGATCGAGAACTCTTTATAAGCGATTCTATGTTTGTTCTGAAATTTTTGGAAATAAAACCAGAAACAATAATCGATCACCATCTTTTAAGTATTTAACGATTTAAAGAAACTCGTTATGTCCGGCAAACAATGGACTAATACAGAGGACGATTTTATGAGAAAACATTATCCTTCTGAATCGAATCCTGTAATCTGTGAAAAACTGGGAAGAAGCCTCCGGAGCGTGTATTCCCGCGCAAAAATCCTGGGGCTGAAGAAAACCGCGGAATTTATGCAGGAACAATGGCAAATATTGGCGGTGAATTTACAGAATAACGGAAAACGTTATCGTTTTCCCAAAGGAAATATTCCGGCGAATAAGGGAAAGAAAATGCCGGCAAATGTTTATGAGAAAGCCCGACAAACGATGTTCCGGAAAGGAAATATCCCGGCCAATCGTAAACCGATCGGATATGAACGAATAAATGTAGATGGTTATGTCGAGGTGAAAGTTGCTGAACCCAACAAATTCAGATTAAAGCACCGGATTGTTTGGGAAGAAAATTTCGGGACTATTCCACCGGGATATAACGTTCAGTTCCGGGACAAAAATCGGCAGAATCTGCAACCGGATAATTTATATCTGATCAGCCGTTCAGACCAACTGAAAAAAGAGAATAGTATGTATGCCCGGTATCCGAAAGAATTACAACGGGCAATCCAAATAAAGGGAGCTTTACAACGTCAAATCAATAAATTCAAGAAAAATGAGTAATACAGGAATTACTTTGGTAGATGTCCGGCAAGAAGCCATGGATGCAATTCGAAAATTGAAAAGTGGGGATATCGATGTAAAAACAGCAGGCGCGATAAAAGATCTACTGAATACAGTAGTGGATACGGCCAAAACACAGGTTGCCTATATTCAGTCGATCCCAAATACAATAAAAGAACAGATGTCTGTGAATGAAGTAAAAGCTATTGCCGGCACTTTAGTAGATCGGGATGCCGAACTGGATAACTCATTAGCAGAAATCCGGCAAAACCAAAAACAAGTTTATAAATAAAGAGAAAACCGTTTTAATCACTTATCAATGAAAAGGGAACTCTCCCGTAACTGGGAATATATAACAGTCGGAAAAGATCCGGCCAGGGCAGAGTTGATTTGCAAGAATCTTCAGCGATGGGGATTCGAAACATTCATCCTAAAGCACAAAACGGTAACATCTCCACTTCGCTGTTATGTATATGTCAGAAAAGATTACGGAAAAAACAATGGAAACAGTCGATATAAATAGTGAGTTAAATGGGCTGTTAATTCTTTTTGACCGATATGTCCTCAAAGAGAAGAACGGAAAATTTCAATTTAGCGGTGAAATATTCGAATACCATTTTGCATGTGAAGTGCCGGCAGCAGAATTGGTGACAAAAATCGGCGAATTCCTGATAACGATTCCTAAATACATGTGGAACCTGAAAAAACAGGATCTGCAGAATACGGAAAATTAATGTAACGATGTAACTATGTATGTGGAGCAGCAAGATATATTGGATGCCACAAACGGTGGTCTGGATATTATCCTGTATTATTATCCTCAGGCCCGGCAAGCTTTAGAAACCAGAGAAAAAAGATTCAGAATAAGGGATGAGAGAACCCCTTCAGCTTCCCTGAAACAAGCCACAGACGGGAATTGGCTGGTAACTGACTTCGGTGATGACCAAATTCCCCGTAATGGGATACAGGTATGTGCCAAAGAAGAAGGGAAAAGCTTCAGAGAAGCGATTATACTTCTGGCAGGCCGTTACGGTATCGGTGCCCTAAAACAGGAAACAAACAAACCGGAAGTCGAATATCGTGATGCCCGCAGCGAAGAAGAAGAAGGGAGCTATTCCTTCGAAGTAAATGATACTATTTCCGATAATGAACTAAATATACTTGGTCCTAAAGTAACCAGGGAAGTTTGTAAAAAGTATTATGTATTTTCTCTGAAATCATTTACCTATATCAAAAACCGGAAAGCCCGTATCACCCGCGCAACAGAAAACTATCCTATTTTCCTGTTCGATCATCAGGACTGGAAAAAAATCTATCAGCCGCTTAATCCGGAAAAGCAATATCGTTTTTCCTATGTCGGCAATAAACCGAAGGATTACATCAATGGACTTCACCAGCTCCAGAATGCATATGAAGATTTCCGGAACAAACAAATGCGGGAAGATCCGGAAGGCCGGGAACAGGAAAAAGAAATTGAAAAACTCCCTGAAGCAATATTATGCAGTGGCGACCGGGATTCTCTGAATGTTGCCGGTTTCGGTTACCAGGTACTTTGGATGAATTCCGAAACAGCACGATTATCCGAAATTCAGTATAAATCTATTATGAAATGTGTGGAAACCCTGTATATTCTTCCTGATATCGATACCACCGGAATCCGGTCGGCAATCCGGCTAGGACTACAATATCTGGATATCCGTTTTATCTGGTTACCTGAATCTCTCCGGGAATATAAAGACAATCGTGGCAAACCCCGGAAAGATCTCAGGGATTACGTTGAGCTATATCCGGAACGAAAGGATTTTCAAAAATTGATAAACGTTGCTATGCCTTTACGATTCTGGGACGAAGTAACCAAAGAGGAAGGGAAACGTTATTATTTCAATGACGAACATGCGTTATTTTTTCTGAATGCAAACGGTTTTGGCCGAATTGAATATAAAAATACGAAAGGTAAAAGTATCTTCGTTCAGATCGAAGATAATGTAGTTCACGAAGTAGAACCGGAAGAAATTAAAGATTACGTGTTGGACTTTATGGAAAAACGCTACCTCCCTATCCCCCTCCGTAATGTAGTCCGTAAACCCAATCAACTTTCCGAAGCTACCCTGAAGGGACTAAAAAAATTGAAACTCGACTTCACTGACTATGACTCCGAATCCCAGTATCTGTTTTTCCGGAACAAAACCATAAAAGTAACCGGTGAAGAAATAAAAGAATTCCGGCCCGGTGATACCTCACAATGTGTTTGGGAAGAAAAGGTAATTCCACATCATTTCCGGCTCCTTCCTGAGCCCTTTCATATCACCTGGAATAAAGACACCGATTCCTACGATATCGATATCTATAATCAAGACAGCTCCTTCTTCTGTTATCTGATCAACGCCAGCCGTGTTCACTGGCAAACAGAACTCGAAATCCGTCTGGAAGACAAAGATCCGGAATACCGGAAAAAATACCTGCAGGCACATAAATTCTGTATCGACGGAGAATTACTTTCTCCGGAAGAGATCCGCGATCAGAAAGAACATCTCATCAACAAAATGTTCGCGATCGGGTATTTGCTCCACCAATACAAGAACCGGGCACGCCCCTGGGCTGTATTTGCTATCGACAACAAAATAAGCCCTGAGGAAGAAAGCCACGGCCGGAGTGGTAAATCATTCTGTTTCTCAGCCCTGAATATCTTTAAGAAATCGGTCACTCTGCCCGGCCGGAATCCGGAAATTACCAAAAACCCGCACATCTACGACCGGGTAACGGAATATACGGACTATATCCTGGTTGATGATGCTGACCGGTATCTGCCTTTCGAATTTTTCTATGATACCATTACCGGTGTAATGACCGTCAATCCTAAAAATAATCAGTCGTACGAAATCCCATTCAGTAAATCCCCGAAATTTTGTTTTACATCCAATTTCCCTCTCCGGAACTCGGATGACTCCACCGAAGCCCGGGTATTGTACACGGCTTTCTCTGATTATTATCATGAAAAAACAGAAAGAAACAACTACAAAGAAACCCGTAAAATCGCCGATGATTTCGGAAAAAATCTTTTCGATGACTATAATGAAGAGGAATGGAATGCCGACCTCAATTTCTTCGCTCAGTGCCTGAAGTTCTATCTTTCGGTCCCCTCTCCCCGTAAGATCGATGCTCCGCTAAAAGATGTAACCCTGCGTAAACTGCTTGCCGACATGGGATCGAACTTTAAAGAATGGGCCGATGTTTACTTTGATCCGGAGGGAAACCATGTAAATGTATGCATTGTCCGCGAAGAAGCCCTGGAAGACTTTGTAAAGTCGACAAAGACAACCCGCTGGACAACAAACAAATTCACAAAGTCCCTGAAGTCCTATTGTGCTTACAATGGATATACCCTGAATCCTAAGGATCTCCAGAATTCCCAGGGACGTATCACCCGGAAAATTGAAGGTACACCTAAAGATATGATCTATGTTAAAACCAAAACCATTGATCCGGTAGAACTAACCGAAAATAATATGAAAGAAAAACTGAAAGAAGCCGATAAACCGTTCTAATGGAAACACCCGGAATATATCGGAAAAAGGTCATTGATTTTCTTGACCGGATGCCTGTTGGTTCTGTATACATCATCGACCATATCTGTAAAACAGAGAACAAGGAAATGTTTATAGAAATAGTCAAAGAGTACATCATTTCAACACGTCGTGCCTACAGTAACGGGATCGAATTCACCAGCGACTATTCCCGGATCCGCAAGATGGATATTTCCGGATTACCAAAATTGTATTGAACTTTTTTAATAAACAATCATTATAAAACAGAACTTTAATTTTAAAGGAAACCTAAATCAGGGAAGGTCAGGAAAGTACAAATCTAATTGATAGAAATTTTTCTATCTTTCTTTGGTAAATAATGGAAATTTTTCTATTTTTGTAATGTCAAACAATCAATATCATGAAGTATACAGAATTTCATCGGAGGATTATAAAAAATGGTTGGAAATTTCATCATGCAGAAGGGAGCCACTATTTCTACATACGAGACGGTAAGTTATCGCAGCCGATTCCTTATCATGGAGCAAAAGAAATCCCGGAACCCTTAAGAAAAAAAATCTGCAGGGAAATGAACATTAAATAACTGCTATATTAATACAAGGAAGCCATGAAAAAACTAATTATTACAATATGTGCAAGCAAAGACAGCTTCGGCGCTTATGCAGAGAATTGTGAAGGCATTTACGGTGCCGGTGACACAGTAGCAGCAACCAGGGAAAATATCCAGGAAGCCATTCGGCTTATTAAGGAATATAATTCACCGGATCAGATTCCTGATATATTGAAAGGAGAGTATGAAATAGTCTACAAATACGATACTCAAAGCCTGTTGCAATACTATTCCGGTATTCTGACCAACGCAGCCCTGGAACGTCTGACCGGTATCAATCAGAAGCAATTATGGAACTATGCCAACGGACTTTCCAAACCTCGGGAAGCCCAGGTCCGTAAAATAGAAAATGCCTTACACCAATTAGGTAGAGAACTTATTTCTGTGTCGCTTTGATTTGATTGTTTGACAGCACATTTCATTGACATGGATGCCCGGCCCACTGGCCGGGTTTTATTTTACAAAGCCTCAAGCAACTTGGATCCGTATGGTTACAATTGCCGTCCCTCCCTATCAGCCAGGAGAGGGATTTTCTTTGATCTTACTACTCTTCCCCTTTTTCCCCTTAGAAAAAGTGCCGAAAAAAAATGTAACTCTGTATCCATTCGCTGAAACTCCAACAAACATAAGGGTTACAAGGTTACATTCTTATTTTTTAAAGGATACAAGGTTACAAAATAAAATGTAACCAACAGAGGGTTACAAAAGGTTACATTTTCGCTTTTTTCCAGGTTACAAAATGAAAACAACCGGATTTACAAAGTTAACCAAAAGTATAACAACCATTTACGAAAATAATTTCACCCCGGATACAGGGTTACACTTTTTTCCGGTAAAAACTGAGTTAACATGTTAAACTTCTATTTGTACTTCCTGGTACAAAGGTGATTTTATAACTTCACAGAGTAAAAGAATTCCCATGACAAAGAACATTATCACGATCGATCTTCCTCCCCATCTGGCAGATTATTGCCGGCATGAATTCGGGGTGGATAACGAAGGAAATATCATCCTTCGTCGTTCCCATGACATCGGTAAACAGATATATTCCCATATTCTGACAGCCGATCTTCCCCCGAAACAGCTTCCCGGATTACACCCTACCCCCTTCATCATTCCCGTTACCAAATCCAACCGTTACATCCTGGGATCCCGTTTCCTCTATATATCACGGTGGGGCGAAGAAAAAATACAGGACTACATCGAATCCGACTTCAACCAGCGGATACGGATCCTGTTCGAAGCCGGTTACCGGAAAAACTACTCCCAGAAGCAAATCGTTGAGGCCATTCTCCAGGCATACAACATCAAAAACACATCACTTAATTACGAGGCAGTGAAGAAATCTGACTACCGGAATCAGAAAAAATTACGCCGTTTAGTGTTTAATGATCTGCAAAGTATTGTAAATTAATAGAATATAAAATATTTCAGTGTTTTTGCCGAATCCATAGGCTAAAACATTGCGCTTAAACAATAAGAAAGAACATGTTAAAACAAATCACTGGCATTTCCGTTGCTACACTCTCAATGATTAATAAATTTCAGAATACCCGATCTTTTGTCAAAATTGATCTATTGCCTGGTAAAAACTGGATACCTTTAAAAATTACTTCAGGATCATCCGAATTTTCTGAAAAGCCCAAAATCACTGATTCCGGCGTCATGTATGAACAGAAAATCAAGACAGAAATTTCATCCTCACATCTCATGGATAGAATGATTCTACAACTTGAACAGTTTCATTTACTAATACAGATTATCTATAATGACAATAGCATAGAAATCATTGGGTGCCCTGATTTTCCAGTTCATTTAACAACTGAACTAAATGTAAAACAAAGTAGTTATTACAAGTTCGAATTTAGCTGTACCACAATCTATAAAGCTTTCCGTCTATTTAGCTAACGTCCTTTCTTCCGACACAGCCCACATTTACCTTTGAGAAAAAAGGCAGATGTATCCATTTCTCTTATCGCAAATCTTACGGGGCTACTGGTTCCTTCGTCCGGAAGACGTCATTGCCGGTCAGGCTATTGTCTATAAATTACTGACTGGCGAATACAATGACAAATCTGTCAAGTCACTTTCAGCCACAACTCCAATCTGCCAAAATGTATCGGATGGTGGTTCATCTTATGACAAAGCTCCCAAAGGCAGTGTTGCCATCATATCATTACGAGGTACAATGCTAAAATATGGTACTTGGTGCAATTATGGCACCGAAGAGATCGCCAGCCAAATCCAGGCGGCTACCAATCACGAAAATATTGCTGCCATTGTTTTGGATATCGACTCCGGAGGTGGTGCTTGCAATGCTGTTGCACCTCTCGCTGATGCCATCGGGAAAGCCCGTTCTGCCGGTAAACCTGTCGTCGCATCATGTGATCTGGCCGCCAGCGCTGCTTACTGGGTTGCTTCATGTTGTAACAAGATTGTTGCGAACAACGGAATCAGTAGTGAATTCGGAAGTATCGGGGTGATGTGCAGTTTTGCAGATGCCCGTCCGGTATATGAGAAAATGGGATATCAATTCCACGAGATTTATGCAGACCAAAGTACGAATAAAAACGAAGACTTTAACCTGGCATTAAAAGGAGACTATTCCCTTATCAAACAGGAATCCTTAAATCCGTTAGCTATTACTTTCCAGGAAAGTGTAAAAGCAAACAGGCCGGGACTGAAAACAGATATTCCAGGCCTCCTGTCAGGTAAAATGTTCTATGCAAAATCGGCCCTTGAAGTAGGACTAATCGATGAAATCGGATCTCTGACCCGGGCAGTAGATTTAGCCCGGGATCTCTCTCGCGACGCTATTATTCACAATTATATACTATCATAGCTTATGTTTAAACAAGTTTTAGCTGTAGTACTATCAGTACTTGGTATTTCCGCCCTGGAAAAAAAGGATGGAAAATCTACGCTTACGGAGGAACAGCGTACAACCCTGACCGGGAAGTACGGTGATAAATTCGTCGAGCAGTTTCTAAAAGATCTTGCTGCTTTTGAAGAAAACGGCCAGGAAGTTTCCGGTAAGGAAATCGAAGACATCCAGGCCCAATTAAATGAAAAGCAAAAAGATTATGATCGCATGAAAGCAGATTTTGAGAAATATAAAAGAGAATCTGCAACCAGGGAAGAAAACCTGAATGCCCTGATCAATAAGTTGAGTGAAGATCCGGAAACCGATCTGAAAACTGAAAAAACAGAAACAGCCCAAATGAAACCAACTTTCAAGCTGGACATGAACATGCTTCACAATAAGGTGCTCGATAATGCCGTAAATGGAGACGGATTAATGGCACTGGCTGGGAATACAATCGAAACGGAAGATCTAAAAACCGAATTTGGGAAGTATGTTTCTGATCGCCGCTATGAAATCATAACTCTTCTCTTCGGTAAATTACAATGTACGCAGTACATGACCACGAAAATGACGGACAAAACAGAATGGCAGGCCGTGCAATCCGTTATTTCAGATCTGATCCAGAAGTTCACTCCTTACTGGACACCTTCTGGAAAAGTAAAATTCACCCCAATTGTCATTAAAAACCGGAAACATAAGATCAACTATCCCTTGAAACCGGCCGAAATCATGGAAGATGTAATTGCTTATCTCTATGATGAAGGATTACAACCAAAGGATATGCCGATTGTGAAGTACTGTATTGAAGTTTTATTAAAACCGAAAGTTGAAGAAGAAAGAGACGAACAGCTGGCTATCGGAGTCTTCGATGAATCCAAAAACAAGAATAAAAATGACGGAGATGCCGGAGATCTGCACGGCTCACTGGATGGTTATATTACAATCCTGAAACAATTATACGAAGATCAAGAACAAAATATTGTCCGGCTTTTACCAGGTGTTGATCTAAACCGGCAAAATATTTATGATCAGTTCGACAATATCTATCAGCAGATCCCCAAGAAATACCGTACCAAAAAACTGCCGATCTTCATAGATCCGGATCTACTGAACCTGTACGAATTGGCTCGTGATGACAAATTCCCAAATTCCAAAAATGAAGATGAAAACAAAAAACGTCTGCAGCACACCAATTTTACCTTCGTTCCGTTGGATGGCATGACAGGTACCGGGCTTTTCTTCATCACACCGAAGGAAAACTTTATTCACCTGCTTTCCAAAAATAAAGGCCTTTCAAAAATTTGGATCCAGGCAGAAAACTACGATGTGAAAATTTTTGCCGAATGGTGGGAAGCCGTCGGGTTCGCAATTGCAGAACTGATTTTCGCCTATGTACCGCCAAAAGAAACTCCAGATGGTTCAGGTAGTAAACAGAGTCTTTAACCTTCAAAATTTACGATTTTATGGCTAGTGAAACATATTCTCCTGTCAGCATTCCGAAAAAAAACAACGGAGGCCGGACCAAACCCAAAGATGCGAAGATAATCATCGGACGTATCAACGATGTAGAAACATTTCCGACTCCGGACGCAAAAGGTATCCTGATATCGGAACCAATCGTTATGAAAGCTAACGCAAAAATGATCACTTTGGAAGTAACACCTTCGACGATTAGCATCACCCAGCCGACCGAGGGAGATCCTGATAACAAAGGAGTGAAACCAAAGATCGAATTTTCCCGTCCAGGTTCTGATGACGTAGAATTCGAAGAATTCCTGGAAAATAATATCAATGAAGACTTATTCGCCATTATCAAATTTCCTATATCCGGTATCAAAAAGATTGCCGGATATCCCGGTAATCCGCTGCAATTATCAGCAGAAAGTACTGACAATAATGAAGGGGATACGCACAAAGTTACCCTGGAATCTGTTCTGCGTGGCGGACGGATCCGCTTTTATCAGGCAGCTCTTCCGGCCATTGACGGAGTAGATACACCCATTGGAAGTGGTGGTAGTCAAAGTGTTTAAATTTCTGTTTGTTTGATGATTGATGGAAGGAAACCGTCCGGGAAGTAAAAGTCTCGGACGGTTCTTTTTTCGTCCTTTCTTTGCAATTGCAAATTATGCACCTTCGGTATGTAATTTAAAATCAAAAATTTCATACCATGGTAAAGAAAAAAGGAACCGTTCAGTTAACAGAAGATACTCTCAAGAAAAATCTTGAAGCTGCCAAAGTACAATCTAATGGAGACATTACACAAAAAATAGCAGATCTTACTGCAGAAAAAGAAACTCTACAAGCAAAAAACAAAGAACAAGCTGAAGAAATTCAAGAACTCTACCAAATGCTTGCTGATAAAGACAAACCTGAATATCTTGTCGTTATTCCTTATAAGGCCTCCGAAGCCCAGGGAAATGAGCTTTATTTGGCTATCTGTGGATGGTTGAAGCATTTTAAAGAACACTTTCGTATTGTTATCGTAGGAGATAAGCCGAAAGACTTGAATCATGAGCTGCCAAAGAATGTTTCTGAAATCGTTCATCTTCCGCATACTTGCCAAACTGAAAATCCTCCATTGGATATTGTGGCAAAGCTTCAAGAAGTGATTGCTACTTATCCTGAATATCCCGGCCTTATTTTAACAAATGACGATATCTATCCGGTTAATGACTTTGATATTACCGAAGTGAAGTTATTGAAATCTGATGGAACGCTGACTGATCGAAAATCAACCGGGAACCTTTATGCTGAAAACCGAGCTAAAACATTAAAATTATTACAGGCTGAACAACTGTCAGTCTATGACTATGGTTGCCATACCCCAGTCTATTTTGAAGCGACTAAATTCCTTGAACTGGTTGAAAAATTCAATCTGACAGAATCAGCTTACCTGATAACTTCTTTATACTTCAATTATTTTTATCCCAACCGTATTCCCGTAAAGCTGGAATTAGAATACGATAACCTGAAAGCCGGTGTTTATCGTCAAAATGCTAATCTTGCCAGACTCCAGGAAATCAAATCCCGCAAGATTTGGATTAATAATTCAGTTTCCGGTTGGAGTGACCAATTTGCAGCCATTATAGCAAATCTTATTTGATGAATGCCAGAGAAGAAATAATAAACTGGATGCGTACAGGGTGTGACATCAGTACCGGTGTTGCACTCTATTCTCGTTATGGGGATAATACCCGGTTCAAGTTATTATTATCTCATCACCCGCAACCCCATAGTGCAAAACTCCGGTTGCTCTTATCAAAGATTGCCAAAATAAAGTCCAGTGACTATTCCGGTGCTATCAAGGAACTGGAACGTGATAAATTCCGGCAGATGTATCCTTTCCTGACGGACCGGAATTGCCCGATAGAGTTGAAAGCCCTGGCCGCCGACAAAATTACCACTTACTGGCAATGTGTCGATCTGCACGAACAATTATTCTCATGTCATAAAAATGAAGATTGTCGGGATACGGCTGCATTATTAGTACATACCTTCACCGAAGACAGTCTAATAAAACGGGAACTGGAATATTATAAGCAACATTATGGTATTTTAGGTAAACACCCTATTTTTACCGAACAACGCAAAATCAACAATATCCGCAAAATGTCGATCCGGGAGCTACTCCGGAAAGAAAAACAACTCCGTGATAATATCTGGCGGATTGAGTCCGAATTGAAAAAAGGAGATAAACCATATCTAGAGTATGAGCGCAGACGCCGTTTAGAAAAAAAACAGCAGGAATTGGAATTGGTAATTAGCTTACAGAACGAATAATGTATGAATAAATCTAAAATTTCTAAAGATAACATCATACTTACCGAAGAAAAACTGGAAGAATTGGAACGTTTGGCTGCCCTTAGCTATACAATTCCCGATATGGCTATGTATTTCGGTTTGCCTTCAGATGAATTCCAGGCTGACGCAGAAAATTCTGATAGTAAAATTAATTACCATATCCGGCGGGGAATCCTGGTAAACACAGCCCGCGCACAGATGGAGGTTATGAATAATGCCGAAAAAGGAAATACTCAGGCGATTCAGCTTTTGAGTAAAATCCAATATCGGAAAAACTTTGAGACAGCCCGACGTGACATTCTGTATGATTGTGAAATCGATGAAAAGATCCTGCATCGTTTGGAAGCTTATATCGAATCAGGTTCAACAATCAAGCTAAAACCTGGAGAAGAACTTTACCTGGAAGCAATGACATTGATGAATAGTATGCGCCGGAAATATGGCCGGTCGAAGACCATCAAATTCTTTTGTAACGCTCCTTTCAATCTCTCCTATGCCCAAGCAAGGGATATGTACGAACATTCTATTAATCTGTTTTACTCTGATTCCAAGGTTGAAAAAAAAGCCTTACGTAACCTCAAAGCCCAACAACTTGAAGATGCTGCTAAAATGGTCCTGGACACTGCAAAAGAACCTTCAGATTTTGAAATATACGGTAAATTGATCAAACTCTCGGCTGAAATACTACAGCTAAATCAACCGGATCCCCCTGAAATACCCAAAGGGACTTACGATCGTCCTTATCGGGTTTTCACTCTTGATCCGAAACTAATCGGAATGGATCGTCCTGACCGGAACTTACTTGCCCGACAGATTGATGAAATTGTTGGAGCCACTGAAACCGAGAAACAGAAAGCAAAATATGACGCCGGTATCGAAGATATCCCATTTGAAGATATGTTGAATGAGTACAAAGAAGAAAATTGACCTGAATAGTGAGAAAGTATCTGTTGTATACTCAAACTGGTTAGCCCAACTTGCAGGACTGATCAAAACACGGATTCTAATTCTTATCCTGGGACGTGGTGCCGGGAAAACAAATGATTTTTTAACCGAACGCCTGATCGATATCGCCTATGATATGCCTGGAGCCCCGATCGCCTTGGTTGCTGACACCTATATGAATCTACAGAAAAATGTTCTACCGGTCCTACTGGATGGTTTGGAACGTAAGGGCTGGCGTGAAGGCACCCATTATGTCGTAGAACAAGAACCACCGGAAATCACTGAAGAAATGTTACAGTCATGTCCGGAAGAATTAAAGGAACATTTTTGGCGACCATATAACCGGATTCTGAGTTATAAACACCGGATCATTTTCTTTACCGGCATGAATATAACCTTGGTTAGTCTTGATCGCCCCTCTGCAGCTGCAGGCAATTCTTATGTTCATATCATCGGAGATGAAGCCAAATTTTTCCCGGAACAAAAGATTGCCAAACTAACCAAAGCCCTCCGAGGTTATTATATTAAATATGGGAAAAGCGTTTATTACCGGGGCCAGACTTTTACCACCGATATGCCGAATATTAATAACGTCGGTGAATATGACTGGATTCTGAAACAGGCCAAACGGATGGATCCCAGACAAATTATGATGATTCTCCGTGTCGCTTTTATCATGAACGAGGTCACAGAAGAACTTATTGTAGCCAAAGAATCCGGCGATACAAAAGAGATCCGGAACAAACAACGCCTCTATGATCGTTGGAAAGAACGTTACGATGCAATCCGACAAAAGTCTGTTTTCTTTTATATTGCTTCATCTTACATCAATGCTGATATTCTCCGGCCTGAATATTTTGAAGATGAATTTGCCGGAGATCTGGAAGACGTGTTGACAGCAATATTATCTACAAAACCTCGTCTAAGCGCCGGAAACAAATTCTATGCTGCAGTTAAGTCAAATAATTATTATAACGATGGTTCATCTTCGAAATTTGCCCGGATGTTTGGCATCCGAGACGAAGAAGATTGCCGGATTCTGAAATACCTCCGGACAACTGAACCTCTAGAAGTCGGTGTTGACTTCGGTAACATGATTTCCATGACTTTCGGGCAAGAACAAGGTAAAGATTACCGAGTATTGAAATTTATTTTTTCATTACCTCCCGAGTGGATACGCGAAGTTGCAGATAAGTTTTTAGCTTATTTCCATTACCATGAGAATAAAGAACTGCATATGTTTTATGATCGTGCAGGTAACCAATATGAAAAAGTCAGGCAAGATCCTGCTGGAAAATTAAAAGCCGCAATCGAAAAGGATCGTAATGGTAAATCAACGGGTTGGCAGGTATTTCTTGAATCCAGGAATCAATCCACGCTCTACACTTGGGATGAATATGATTTTATGAGTGAATTATTCTCCGGACATAATATTCATTTACCGAACATCCTGATCGATATGTACCATGCTAAACCAGTAAAATGTTCCCTGGAAATTGCCCCGACAAAAATCGTCGAATTCAAAGGCAAAAAACGGATAAGTAAAGATAAAAGCTCTGAACGGTTACCAGCTAACCGTCTTCCCTGGGAAAGTACCAACCCCTCCGATTCATTTAAATACCTGATGATGCGGAAAAAATGGCTGAAATGGACAAAAGTGAAAAGTAGTGATACAGTTGTCGGGGCTGGATAATTTTACAAGTTATACCAAAGTCTACAAGCTCGAACATCTGAAAGAGTATTTTATCCATCAGTTAAAAAAAGTTTTAAGCATGGTTTAGGTAATCTAGGATACCAGAAACCCTAAAGAGTCTGCCCCTCGGGCGGGCTTTTTTGCGCTTAACTTCCTTTTAAAGCTATCTTTTACTTACTTCCGGGTAACTTTCAACACCTTTTTTATTTTCATTTTTTTCAATGTATTCATTTTTAGACTATTGCCATTATTTAAAGAAAAACACAAAAATTTGAGTGTAAGTTGACCCCGACCGCCCTCTTCTTTGATTGCAATTGCAAATGAATTTTCAAATTTGGATATATGACACTCTTTAACTGGCGCCGGATTAAGATAGATCACCACCAAATAAATCAATTTTACTTGCCCAGGTAACTTTTTAGCCAGATAATCTAACTTTCATAATTATCTATATTACTCCTTCTCCCTTAATGTTATAGTGTTTGTCCTTTCCCTAAGGTATCTGTAATAGTATCATTGTATTATGAAACTATGGGATGCAATTAAAAAAATGCGGGAAATAACAGCTACAGGCAATACCTTCAGTATGGCATTCATGAGCTATAACAGTTCATCGAACACCTCTGAAGGGGTTGTTGAAGTTAGGCATGCTAAATTGCGTAAAAAAGCGAATGCGGATCTTTATCGTAATGCTGATATACTGATTCCTTACTACGATTATGATCAAGGCAAAGCACGCCAATTCTATCTTCCGTGTCTAATGATTTTTAATGGTGAAAAAATAACTTTCCGATGAATAACATAAAAATTGATAAAGTAGGTAGTACACGATTCATACATATTCCCGGTGTAGGTATTGGTATGTATATGGGTATAGATTCTACCTTAACCACTTTCCCGGAAATGTCTTCCGTAAGTTGGGAAACAGATCCTGAAATTATTGCCGGTAAGGCTGTGGTCCCATACGGAAAAGATAACAACTTACCTATAGAGATCCGGAATATCATGGAAGAAAATAATCTGGCCCCTGGTATACTGGAACGGGAGAAGGGGTTACTATTTGGTCAGGGACCCGAATTATATCAGAAAGTCTATGAAGACGGTGAAGTTACCCGGAAATGGGATTACGATAAAGAGATTTGGAAGTGGCTGAATAGTTGGGATCTAACGCGTTATTTAGATATGGCCATTACTGAATATAAATATCTACACGGTTATTTTGATAAAGTATTTTTAAATAAAGGTATTCGTATCGGACGTAATCCTAAAATAGCAAGAATGGAAATTGTACCCGGTGTGAATGCCCGTTTTGGCTGGGTTGAAACCCGTAAGCTGGAAGATATCAGGGAAATTCTGGTCGGAAACTTCGAGGAAGGATGTTTACGTGGAATTACCACTTACCCGGTGTTTGACTGTAAAGATCCATACCGGTATAAGGTATCAATGTCCTACCACAATAGCTATTCCTATGCCCGTAGCCTCTACTCAATTCCCTCTTTTTATGGTTCATTAAACTGGATCCGCCGTTCTTCAGATGTACCTGTTATCTTGAAATATATCACTGATAACATGATCAACGTGGCTTTTCACATTGAATCGCCGAATGAATATTGGGAAGCCCAGGAAGAAAAGTTAAAAGATAAATGTACCAGGGCAAATCGGGAATACAGATCAGAAATGCTAGATGAGCACAAAGATGATGTATTGCGAAAATTGGCAGAAGCTTTATCCGGCAAACGCAATGTTGGAAAATTCTTCCATACAGTAACTCTAAAGGATTTAGATGGAAAACCTTGTGAGTGGAAGATCACACCGATTGACCAGAAAATCAAAGACTTTATCGAAGGTCAGATCCGCGTATCGGAAAAGGCTGACAGTGCAACAACCTCGGGAATCGGTTTACACCCATCGTTATCTAATATCATGGTTGACGGGAAACTATCTTCTGGCTCTGAAATGCTCTATGCCCTGAAACTCTATCTGGCTTCCGACACTTCTATTCCTGAAGAAATTATACTGCAGTCTGTAAATCGAGCCATTCAGATCAACTTTCCGAATACTCCCTGGCGTTTAGGCTTTTATCATAAAATTGTACTTCGGGAGGAAGATGTCTCTCCAAGTGAAAGAACCTCTAAAAATGTCTGAAGATGAATCTATTATTTAACGATATCGATGAACTAAGAAAACATATCAGTTTTCTGTATGCTACTGCTGAGTTTTATAGCCTGAGATCCGATCTGTTATTAGCTACAGAAGATTTGATTTCAGTTGTAGGTGAAGACATTTACACCCGTGTTCAAAATGCATACGAAAATGACTTTACAGACGATTTGAGTAAAGAACTGATCTCTTTGTTCCAGTATCCTATTGCTATGCTAGGGTATCTTTCTTATGTCCAGAATGCCGATATCTCTCATGAAGATTCAGGCCGGAAAGTAAAAATTGACAAAGACTCCGAATCTATGCCTTGGGAATGGCAGGTCATACGGGATAATGAAGCCATCCGGAATAAAGGGAACCGGGGTATCGATCGTTTGATTACTTTCCTGGATAAGCATATCGACGAGCTGCCTGAATGGAAAGACTGTGAACAACGGAAAGACACCAATTCGCTATTTGTAAAGTCCGCCAAAGAATTTGATCAAATTGTTCCGATCGATGGCAGCCGGGTATTTTATTTGCGTGTTTTACCTTTTATCCGGAAAGAAGATAAAGAACTACGTAATTATCTGGGCACCGATCGTTATTCAGTCTTAAAGAATTCTATGAGGAATGATTCTATAACGGAAGAACAATCCGAAATCATTGGCCTATGCCGTGAAATTATCCCGCTACGAGTAATGGCTACAGCAGTCCGGCGCCTGGCCATTCAGGTACTACCGGAAAGTGTTGTGATGCGTTTTGATGCTGACCGCAGCACAATGAAAGCCAGTACTCCGGTATCAGCAGAAATGATTACATCTGTTGAAAAATCTTATCTGACAGAAGCTGACCGGGCCATAACGCGCCTGCAACAATTCCTGACAAAACAGAAACCGGAAAATAACAGTGATGTTCTATATTCTGCCGATTATTCACGGGAAAAATTCTTTACTGTATGAATGTGATCGAAATACCGGAGACAGGCAAACGAATAGAATATCCGTCAACCTGGGAAGAATGTTCACCTTCTCAGGTTCAATATATTTTCCGGGAAGCAGACAGATTACTAACCGGCGATATCGATCCACTTGAATTCCGGATCAGGATATTTTATCATCTTGCTGGTATCATCCATCAGAAAAAGCATCAGCATAAAGAACGATTACTAACCGAAGAACAACAAAGGATAAAGTACGAAAACATTATCCGAGCCTCCGAAACAGTTGGTTTCATGTTCCAAAAACAAGGTAATCAACTGATCTTTAAATTTGATTGCATCCGGAATCTTATCCCCCGACTCAAAATAAACCACCGGGTATTACATGGACCGGCCGAAGCTTTTTTCAATATAACATTCGGGGAATACCGGGTAGCCTATGATTATTATATCCGTTTTGTCCGGGATCATGATGAAAATGATTTAAATAATTTATGTTCCGTGCTGTACCGACCAGCAAGATCAGGAACCTGGAACGATGATATCCGGATTGAATTTAATCCCTATGAATGTTGCAGACAAGCCAAATTGTTCCATAAAGTTGCACCAGAAGTACGGTCTTTTATTGTCTCTTGGTTTGGGGCTTGTGATAATTATTTCAAAACCGGTCAAATAGAAATAGACGGCCGGTTGATCAGCCTGGCCCCTCTTTTTCGGAATGCAGATAGTGAAACAAACGGAGTTCCTGATGCCGATACAGGAGAATTAGGCTTAACCGGTATCCTGATGAGTGTGGCTGACAATGGAACGTTCGGACCGGTTAGTGAAGTAGAAAAAACAAATTTATATACAGTACTCCTTAAATTGTATCAATGGCATTTGGAACACAAACGCCTGGAAAAAATATATAACAAACATGGTAAACTTGAAACTATACCGAAACTACTTTAAACAACTCTGTACAGAAATAAGAATTGACAAAATGGTCATAGTTGTACAAGAAGAACACTTACGTAAAAAATTAGCCGGTCTGACCGGTACTATCCTGGCTGTTGTTTATCCTTCTGGGACAGGCGCCGGAGAAGCCGATAATATTTCCGACATCAATACTTGTCTGCTTTTCATCCTTGAAAACAATAATAAGACCGAATCTGACCCGGAAAAGGAATTTAACTGCTATCTTCATTTACAGAGTATTACTGAAGCTATCAAACAAAGTATCGTAAACGACGCAGAATATAATCGATTATTATTTCGTGATCTTGACCGCCAATCCTTCCAGATTGAACCCGAATGGAATATAGCAGGAAGCTACATCGGATATTCACTTACTTTTAACTTTAAGCATTAATCTAAACTATATCTAATAATACAACAAATGGAATCCTCACCTTAAAAATACAAGAAAAGCAGAAGTACACAATCATTATATAATCCATGAATTAAAACACATTAAATAGTCTCTTTATTACAAAGTAAATCCATATCATATGTGTTGATTAACTTATACATTTAACGAATGTATAATATCAAATTTTTCAATAATCTTTCGGAAATAAATGTTTGATTCCTTTTTTCTTTTCCATATCTTTACATCGAACTTAGAATTATATAGATGGAATCGTTTAAAATAGCAAAAATCAGTATAAAGAAGCTTTTTGGCTATAAGGATATTGAATGGAATTTGAGGGAAGATATAAACATTCTTTCTGGAATAAATGGAACTGGTAAAAGTACTATATTGAAGATTATTGGAGGTTTGCTACAGGGCGAATTTCCGAAGGAAAAATATATGTTTTTATTTGAATACTGTAAAGTAGAATTTTTTAATAACAAATATATTGAATTAAAACGTATTGAGTTACCTGTCATTGAAAAAAGAACTTTCCCCTCAATTGAGGAAAACAATAACCTGCAAGGTATTTATATCTTTTCTGATGAAAAATATTATATAGAACATCAAGGTATAAACTATCAATATTATTTTTGTCTTTATTCTAATATAAAACGTAAGGAAGAAGGTGTTGAATTTGATGTGATTAATACTTTTGATCAATCATTCAAATTATCTGAAGATGTTAGGAAGGGTGCAGATAATGAGGAAGTTGAAACTGAATTAGACTTGTTAATTAACAATTTAGAAAATGATTATTTAAGATTCTTAGTTGATAAAAATAAATTAATTCTTAAGGAGATAAAAAAACAGCCAAATGATATATATGGGATTGTAAAGTCCTACAATAAAGGTCTGCGGCTATTGAGATTGTGTATAAATAAATTATTTAAAGAAACTAATAAAACATTTGAATTAGAAGATCGAATAAAATTTAAACAAAATTCTCAGGAGCTTTCCCCTTATAAATTATCTTCTGGTGAAAAACAAATGTTAATAATATTATTAACTGTTCTGATACAAGATCAAAAGAACTGTATTTTATTAATGGATGAACCAGAAATATCCTTACACTATGAGTGGCAAAAACGTTTAATTGAAATTATCAGAGAACTAAATCCTAACGTTCAATTAATAATTGCAACACATTCTCCATTTATTGCTATGGACGGTTGGTTAGATAAGATAACAAATATTACTGATATTACAAGTGTGGCTGAATAATGATTGAAGCTATTAATTCTGATTTAGTAAAGGCTACTAATAGTATGCAGCCTAAATCCCAATCTAAAAAGATTATTGTTTATACTGAATCATATGAGGATATTGGGTTTTGGTACTCTATATTACAGGATTTTGAAACTTCTGAATATAAGTTTGAAGTGAAGACTCCTTCCAGAAATTCTAATGTAAAGGGGAAGCAGGAAGCGCTTAGTCGTGAAATGGATATTTTAAGTTTAGGAGTCGGTCAGTATATGATTATTTGTATTGATAGTGACTATGATTATTTACTCCAGGATGCTACAGCTTTATCTAAAAAAATAAATGAATCTCCATATATTTTTCAAACATATGTCTATGCTATAGAAAATTATATGTGTCATGCAGATTCCCTACACTTTGTATGTTCGTTATCAACTAATGTTGTTCTTAATGATTTTGATTTCATCTCCACATTAAAGAAATATTCTAATATTATATATGAACTTTTAGTTTTGTCTGTTTGGGTTGATAAGGCAGAAAAAGAGAAAAGACCGGAAAGTGCAATAGAAAATGTAGCCAGAAAAATATTTCCCTTAAAAGATTTTGGTCAATGTGTGGCATTTTTTACAAACGAAATTTATCCTGAAAATATAGCAACCTGTTTACAACAGATAAATGATAAAGTCACTACTAAATATAACGACGTTTATGCTCTAATAGTTAAAACTTATTTTGGTGGGGAAAAAGATATTTTTGAGAAAGAATTAGAAGCATTTAAAAGTTCTCTTACTGATTTAGGTGTCACTCCCGATAATGCCTATCTCTTTATGAAAGGGCATTGTTTAAAAGACGGTTTTATACAACATTTGATAAAAGGTGTATGCAAAAGACGTATTGAGAGCAGGATGAAAGAAATAGATAACAATGGAGATGAAGTTTCGACATCTAAAAAACAATTTCATAATACCTGTCGGGATCAGATGACTGTTTTAAGCACAAATACTGAATTTAAAAAACATTGCCTGCAATATCAGAAATTGTATGATAGACTTCTAACGTATAGCAGTAATTTAGTGATGTCTAATTAGATTTTAATGTGAATATAGCACATTCACTTTTTTCAGATTTTAATTAAGAATCTCAAAAACTTTCCGTATCATTGCAGTGTTCAAATCATTCAAGCAAGGGTGGAGATAGACCGCCCTTAATCCGTTGGCGGATTTTTTATGTCTATCACTCAACACATGATAAACGCATGCGGCGTGTACCCCCGTCCTTAGCTGTAATGGCGAAAGGAACCCTTGCTTGAGGATTTGAACAACGGGACAGGCACGCCGTTTTTTTGTGTCTAAAAAGTTCAAAAATCAAGCATTATGGAAAAAAAACTTACCGCTCCTACTATCGCGGAGCAAAAAACAATCATTCGTGATTGCCTGGAAAAAACTGCTTACATCCGTCAAACCATGGCCCGGCTTTTTCCCAGGATAACCCTCAACAGAAATCCCGGATATGCCACTTCTGAATGTTGTGCCCTTAAAATTTATGAAGATTACACAGTTGAAATGTCCAATGAACTGTCCGATATTTACGGTCATCTTATCGGAAAGGAGGTGAGCCATGAATGACGCTATTTTCAACGCCCGGTTACAGGCTGTCGAATCGGCTTTCCGGCATCTGACAGAAATCCGTCTTGAACTGGAACGTGTAGGACTATGGAAACCCGGACGTCATTATGATCGTGCCTCTGATTTTTACCAGTTCTTCCTGGAGATATCCGCCCGGTTGGCACAACTTTATCTTGACAAGGAGGAAGACCATGAATAAAAACAAAGTACTGTAATACGTCACGGAACTCCAGGAACTCCGTAACCGTTTCGTCTCCGAACTGTTTCCGGCAACGCTCCCCGTAGAGCATTGCCTGGTAAACTTTCACGAAGGAATAGATCAGACTGTCAAGGCCGTGATGGCTGTTTATGCCGATATCATTCTGGAGGAAATACAGGGAGGGAAAGCCAAGGAATAAAAAAATATCTATCTTTGAATACATGGAAACAGAAAATAATCATACAGAATATCCGGACTGGAAAAAAATACTTTTCGTCACCTTGGGAATTATTTCATTAGTGCTGGTATTCCTCTGGAAATGGTGGTTGGGTGTAATATATTTCCTGATCATATGCTACGGAGCCAAACGTGTTACTTATTCCTTACTTATTATCCTGTTTGCTTTTATAGCTATACTAGGCCTTGTTTCAATATTTCTATAAAGCGTGACTCCGGTCACGCTTTTTTTGTCCTTTCCTGCTCCTTAGCATTCTTATAATTTTCTTCCATGGAAAATCTGATCAGAAAACGCTTTGTCGGTCAGGTACTTCAGGAAGAAGGTGACCGGCTTATTAAAAATCAACGGGCAATCATGGAAAAACGCCTGCAATTTCACTCCGGACATCTTGTTAACCGGCGTCAATTAATCGTAATCAGCAACGAAGGCACAGACGGTAAATTATCATTTTCACACATTAATTACGAACGATTTCTGGACATGAAACGAACTATAAATCGCAAACGAACCACCGGAACCCGGGTTAAGCAAGGCTACCGAATTCATAACCGCTTTATTTACGGAACTTATTTTTCTATCGCCCAACGCCTGATGTATGACTTCACCGATGAAATAAAAGCCCATATTATGAATGAAATAAAATCTGAAAACAATGGCTAAGAAAATTGTCGATGAAGATATGGTCCTAAACATCATCATTAACGGTGACAAAGGACGGGCAGAACTGAATAAGCTGGAACGGGCAATAAAAGACTTGAGCATTGCTAATGAAGAACTTGCTGTAAAAAAAACTCGGGTCGAACAACGAATGAAAAAACTCGAAACAGCCGGAAAAAAGGACTCCATCGTCTACAAAAACATGGAAACAGAAGTCAGACAATTGTCTTCAACTATGGATCGTAACCAACAAGCAATAGAACAGGCCCGCCAGCGAATGGAGACTTTACGCCGTGGACTTGATTTAACAAAAATGACAATTACTGATCTCCGGAGTGAAATAGCCCGTTTGACCAAACTGCGTAACACTGCAACTCCCGGTACCGAACAATGGAAAGCCTACGACAGACAATTAGCCCAAGTGGTTCATCGCTATGCAGAAGTAAAACGGGAAGGCGATATAACAAAAGGGGCTCTGTGCAAAATGGCAGACGGAATCAATAAATACTGGAATATGGTTGTCTCAGGCCTCGGATCTTTTGCCGGGATCTTTTTTGGTATAAAAGGAGCCGTCAGCAAATTTGTCGAATTTGAAGATATTCTTTCAGATACACAAAAAACGACAGGATTAACCAAACAGGAAATTGAGGAATTAAACGAAATCTTAAAAAGTATCGATACCCGTACCGGTCAGGAAGAATTACAAGGGCTCGCACGTATCGGCGGTAAATTGGGTATCGAAGGTAAAACCAATCTGGAAGGTTTTGTCCGGGCTGCAGACCAGATCAATGTAGCATTAAAGGAAGACCTCGGAGGAGATACAGAAGAAACCATCCGACAAGTTGGAAAATTGGTAGATATCTTTAAAGTAAAAGATGATTTCGGCATTGAACAGGGCCTGCTGAAAGTCGGTTCGATTATCAACGAATTAGGGGCAGCCAGCACTGCTAATGAAGGATTTATTGTCGAATTTTCGAAACGTGTGGCCGGAGTCGCACCATCGGCCGGAATCAGCGTAGACGCAATCATGGGACTTGCAGCCACCCTCGACCAATTCGGCCAGCAAGCAGAGGCTTCTTCTACCGTTTACTCCCAAATGATGGCAAAGATGTTTAAAAATACTACAGCCTATGCCGATATCGCCGGAATGAGTCTTGAGAAATTTTCTGTTCTGATGAATACCGATGCCAACGAAGCGTTTATCCGAGTTTTGGAGGGGCTAAAAGGTAATAATGAAGGAATGGAAGCTTTGGTACAAAACTTAGGTGATATGCAACTTAACGGTGTAAGGGCAACCACTATCCTGGGCACACTGGCCGACAATACCGCTACACTCCGTGCACAACAAAAACTAGCTAATGAAGCATTTCGTGAAGGTACATCCTTGACAGATGAATTCAATATCAAAAATAATAATACTGCAGCCCAAGCCGAAAAACAAAAGAAATTACGCGATGAACTGATCCGCGATCTGGGTGAGAAACTTCAACCAATTCTGGTAAACGGTAACAATCTGCTGAATACAGGATTAAAGACACTGAATACCTTAACCGGATTCATGCTGAAACATGGTGCAACTTTGGTAAAAATCACCAGCCTGATTGCGGCCTATGTAGCCAGCGTAAAATTAGCCACTCTATGGGAAACCAAACTTAAATCTGCCTTAGATAAAAAAGCTGTAAGCCAAAAACTGGATACACTCCTTACGGCAGCACAAACAGCCAGAACCCATTTACTCGCTACAGCAAAAGCATTACTAACCGGTAATATTAAAAAAGCGATCATTGCTTTTAAAGCCTTCAGCCTTGCCATAAAAGTAAATCCGATCGGTTTATTAGTAACAGCTGTCATTGCTGCAGGCATGGCTATTTACAAGTTAGCCACCCGAACCAACGAAGCAGAAAAAGCCATGAAACGGGTAAAACAGGCAGAGGATGAATTCCAAAAATCTTTGGCCTTAGAGCGAATTGCTCTGGATCGGTTGTTTGGAACTTTAGAAGGCACGAAAGAAGGTACTGCGGAATGGGCTAAAGCCAGAAAAGCTATTACTGATAAATATGGTCAATACCTTTCTGATTTAAGACTGGAAATTAATTCTTTACAGGATGCTCAAAAAGCATATCATGCACTTTCTTTGGCCATCCGTGAAACTGCCATGGAAAAAGCAAAGGAACAAGCATCACAAGATGCTGCAAAAAATCTGGTAGATACCGAGGTTGAACAAATGCGGAAAATCAAAGAAGCAATCGACGACACATACAAAGATGCTCCGGCAAAAGCTGCAAAATACTTCCAGCAAATGAAAGCAGAACTTGAAAAAGGAGGTACTATGTCGAAAAATATGACAACAGTCATGTTTAATGCCGGCATCGAAAAAAATATCACAAAACTTCAGGAGGCTAAAGATGCCTATAAAAAGGAAATACAGGCCATAAATGCCATTTTTTCCATTACATCACCAGCTCCAAAATCTCCGGGGAAAACAACCGACAATAAAGTAAATAATTCACCAACCCATACACCTGAAAAATCTTCTGTTCCGGATTACGACCAGCAAATCATTAATTTGAAACAAAACTATGCAGTCAGGAAACTGACTCAGGAAGAATATGAGAAGAAGCTGGATAACCTTGAATTAGCCCACTTACAATATCGCCTGAAAACCTTTGAAGGGACCGAAGAAAAACGTCTGGAATTACAACAAAAAATCGCCGATAAACAAATCAGTATCCGCGAAAAACAGGATAAAGAAGAAAACAGTCGTACGGCCGGTTATATCAGATCCGTTCTGGCAGAAAACGATTCTTCCATCCGGAAAGAAGAAGAAGCTTACGCCGAACGTCTCCGGAAAGCCGGAATCTATGGCAAGGATAGAGAAAAAATGACAAAAGATGAATTTGCGGTACTGGAAATCCTGCAACGCCACCACGAAATTAACCTGCAAAATATAGAAAACGATGCCAAAAAGAAAAGAAACAGTAACTACCTGCAACAAATCAACACCAAGATAAAAAATGCAGAGACTGCCAATAAGATTGAGTTGTCACAAATGCAGATCCGGCATAATGAAGAGCTTTACACAGCAGGGAATGCCGGAGAACTAAAAAAAATACAGGAACGACAGGCTAAAGAAACCCTGAATTTAACGGCCAAACAAGCCGAAGATATGGTTGATCTCATCAACGATATCTTTATGGGTATCGATACTGACGAATTAAATCTCGGGGAACAAATTCTTACAGATGATGAGAAACAAGCTTTATTAGAGAAATTAACAGAGGTACAGATCAAAGCCTCAGAAATTAAACTCAACAAAACCTCTGCCGAAAAACCTGATACCTCCCCAAACACAGATGTCGATATATTAGGGATGTCATCCAGCCAATGGGAAGATTTCTTTCAACACCTTGAAGACGGAAAACTGGGGATCGAAGATTTACAAAATGCAGTCACTGTACTATCATCTGCCTGGAGCGCATATAGTCAGCTCAGGTCGGCACAAGAGAAAAAGGAACTAAAAGAATATGAAAAAAATACCAAAAAGAAAAAAGCTGCTTTAGATAAGCAACTTGAATCCGGACAAATCTCCCTGGAACAATATAATGCACGAACTGCCCAACTGGATGCAGATCTCGATGCAAAACAGGAAGAATTAGAAGAAAAACAAGCCGAGCGTGAACGTAAAATGTCCATTTTTAATGTAATTACAAGCACCGCTGTCGGTATTGCAAAAGCTTGGGAATTAGGACCTATACTCGGACCGATTCTGGCAGCTCTGGTTTCTGCAATGGGAGCAGTCCAGATTGCGACAATCACAGCCGCCCAATATGCCCAGGGAAAGTATCCCGTTATCGGTGAAAATGATGGTCATACTTACCAAGCCGACTATACAGGCGATAATCTGAAAACCGGTATTTATCAGAAACCAACACTGGGATTATTCAGTGAAAAGGAACCGGAAATGGTTGTCGATGGTACAACTACCCGAAAACTGGTTTTTGACTATCCGCAAATTTATCAAAGTATAATGGCCATATCCCAAGGACGGACACCACAATTTTCAAACGGGAATTATCCGGTTACACCGGACAAAAAATCAGATGAATACATTGTCTCTGCAACATCCGATCCTGATTTCAAACAATTACTAAAAGAAAATCTGGAAATGATGAAAGCCCTCAAAGAAAAGAAAATAGAAATTCCCTGGTATGGCAAGGGGGGAATTGATGAGAAAATGAAAAAAGCAACAAAATACGAACGTCAGATATCAACAAGATCATGAGCCTGAAAATCATTATCGATGAGAAGGAAGCTGCTTTGCCTGCAGACACGGAAGTCTGTCTCAAATTACACAACTATTTTTTCGAAGACCGGGATAACGACGCAACCTATCCCATTACTCTGAACCTGAATGCCAACCGGCATATATTCGGATATCCTGAACGGATATCAGAGAAAATACAACCCACAGAATATGCGGCTGCCATTTTTTTCGGTCCTTATTGTCTCCTGCGTGGTAAATGCATCATAACAGACTTTACACAAGACGAAATAGAAGTGTTCCTGAGCGAAAGCCAGAGTTCTTTCTGGGAAAAATGTAATGTAAGGCTTACCAACCTTGATCTGGGAGGGGAAAATTTTACCGGCCTGCTGGCAATGATGACAGCTTTTACAGAGAGTCTGCATGGCGGAAAAGATTACATCGTATGCCCGCTATACGATCCATATGTCAATAACATATATCTTAACCTATGGATGCCTTTTTACAATTATCTGACACCGGCAACCGATACAAACTCTGCATTTAAAACCCAGGCCAGTGAAAACAGTAAATGTCTGTTCGCTCCCTTCATCCGGCTTAATAGCCTGATTGAAAAAATTGCCACTGCCTTAGGGTACACGGTCGAACGAAACGATCTTATCCGGGACAGCCAATTCAAGGATATCATTGTCGTTTGCCGCAACAATGCGATGGATCCGCTCAATCTTCGGCCTGGTTTCAATTATGCCGACCGGGTACCGGATATCAAAACATCCGATTTGATACTCGAAATTGAAAACAAATTCGGATGTCGCTTTTTTGTGGAAGAAAGTTCTAAAACTATTTCCATACTTTCCCTGGATTATTCAGACGCTTATCACGAAGTTACAGTTACCGATAGCTGGCAAAAACATATCCTGGACAAAGAAGATCAACACCAGGGATTTGTATTTACTGACAAAGAAATTCCTGACAAATATCTTGAAAAGTACTATGAAAACGATGATCTGAACCGTATAACAGGTGATGAAGAAAATGCCGAAAAAATAGAATGCATTTCCGCTCCGGTAGGCTGGAGCAGTACCAATATCACTTTAGGTTATATACATCACATGGCTGTTGCCGCCGATTACGAAAATGATCAGGCATATTTAAAAAATATAAGGGAAGAACTTCGCTTCGCTATCTATCGTGGTTATATTAAATATAATCCCGATTCAGCAATAACCGGCAACACTTACTACCCCTACCCCATTGCTACTCCCGAACCGATATCTTCCGGAAAAAACAATATGTCGCTCCTGTATTGGGGCGACGGAAATCTATACGACAAATATCTCCGGAACTGGGTAGAAATAATGTTGCAGATCTGTTCGGAAATGGAGTTTCAGCTGGAAAACAAACTGATATACCTGAGTAATCCTCAACAACTTTTCTCAAAGATCTTACTGATAAATAACAAAAAGTTCAGATGCTATGAACAGGAAATCAAATTAAACCAGGATTATATCACCGAATACCTGATCAGGTGTTATCCGGCCTGATTGTCCTTTATATCCGTAAAACCAGTCATTATTTTTAAGTAAAAATAAAGCCATGACTATTGTACAACAACCAGACTCCCTAAGTTTCTGTGGTAATCTGAAAGATTTTATTATAACAGGAGAATCAGAGCTTTCTTTCTCCCTTTATTCAGGTAGTACAATCCTGATCGCTGAAACATATACCGCTTACAACAACAAAATCATAATACCTTGTAAAAAAGTTATTGAACAACAATTTACTATCTGCCTGCCGGATACCGATGTTTTTGTACAAACAAGGGGAGTACTCGATTTTAATGCACATATCGGAGACACAACTGTATCTTTCAGAGTAATCAAAGGAGGTATAGGTGATGCCGCCGAAGTTGCTACTGTTTTCCTGAAATCGCAATTTCTAACCCTTCAGCCCCAACAAAAACAAACTCTCACCTGGCAACCCGAATTTTTAAATTATTACACACAGGAACAGTGCCGGTTAAAACTTCGGGCTTATTTTGCCGACGGCACTAATGAAGAAAAATATATAGCCGATTTGGAAACTGGAAAATTATATACCATTGATTTGAGCTTCCTTAAAATCAATGGTAAATTTGAAAAACAGGTCGGCTATTATGATGCGTGGATCGAAAATACAGCAGGAAACCGTCTGACCTACATCCAACGGTATATATTAACCCACCCAAAAGATAATTCACAAATTTATGTCTTTGAAAATACGCTCGGAGGATTGGATTCCGTTTGTTTTACCGGACTTTTTTCAGAGAAATTGGAAACTAACGGTAATATCACTACGATAAACGACGAATCGTCGGATTCAGACATAGATTTTTCTGTAATCTACGAACAGAATACAGGCTATATTCCCACTTTTGAATATATTCATTGGCTTCGGGGTTTCTTTCTATCCTGTCAAAGGTACCATGTCACTGATTCTTTCCGGAAGATCTATATTGAAGAGTCAGAAAACACTTTCAAGCTAACAGAACTAAATAGTTATACATTCGAGTTTCGCTATTCTTTACAGAGTAAATATGATTTTGTCATCCGGAATCAAGAGATGCTCCCCGAATTACTCGAATTTCCGGCCGACAACGAACTTTTTTTTTTAGCTCCGCGATTATCTGAGTTTCCGATCGCCGCCATTGCTGACGATCTGGTATTACCGGCACAATTCTCTTTTGAAAACCAATGGCGGCGGATTTCCATAGCAGCAATTATTCAGGCAGCAATCAGTGCTTCCATCGATGCCACTCTGGATAATATCGACCTAACTGATTATTGGAAGAAAGAAGAATTAGTACGCGATGAACTTTACCTGAAATTTCTAGATAAAAAAATCAGTTCCGGCTATGCCGATAAAGCAGGTGATTCCGAAAAATGGAATGACAAACAAATGTTCGAACTTCTAGATCAGCCAGTCAGGAAAGAAGACAGCGTACAATTTAAAAAAGTAACAACTGATGAAATAATATCCGATAATTTTGTTTCAGGCCCTTTAGGGGAAGGGATGAACCTTATAAGGCGCGATAGTAGCGGCAAATCCTATCTGGAAATAGATAAGATATTCGCACGTTATAAAGCAGTATTTGCAGCACTCGAGATCAGAAAACTGACTTATGCCGGAGGAAATTATATTTTCTCTCCGGCAGGTGCAACCTGTACCATGGTTGAAGATAAAGAAGGCTTTTACCGTTGTTATTTTACTGCCGATGACGGAGAAAAAGCCGTGGAAAATCTGTTCCGCACCGATGATTTTGTGCAATGCCGGGAATCGAATATAAAATCAGGAACTTACGAAAATATCAGTAACCGGTATTATTGGCGGAGATGTATAGCAACCGGAGATGATTACATTGACCTCTCTAAATCAGATTGTGATACAGATAGTGATATCCCTGCAATCGGCGATTCCATGGTTACGATCGGAAATAAAACCGTTTCCGCCAGACAAAATGCGATAATAATTTCTGTATATGGTGAAGGATCACCATCCTTTATTCAGTATAAAGGGATAAATTCTTTCTCCCTGGAGGGCAAAGCAAAAATTATTATTTCCCCTGACCAGAATCGGTTTACAGGTAAATTTACATTCGAGACAGGAGAAGATGCAGAAGAGTCTATTAAAAATATATCTGAATCTGCAAAAGAACAAGGGATAATAGGTGGTAAAGAAGCAATAGATAACCTTCAGATCGGTTCCCAAAACCTCATATCCAAGAAAATGATGTTAAAGTGGAATGAGAAGAATAAGGATATAGCTGTATGGGGACAGGATGCTGATGGAGTGTATTTGGATATAGCACATAACTTATTGTACAATATAATGGGAGGTGATCAAAAAGATATTTTTGATGGTTCAATAAGATTTAAAGCTAACACACAATATGTTTTCTCCGTCGAATGGAAAGTAAATATTACAAGTGCTTCTAATGGGATATATTTTATTGTTTACTACACAGATGGAAGTAAGCATGATATCACATTGAGCGGTTCTCAAACTACAAAAAAACGCGTTGATTATATAACAGAACCTAATAAAACTATAGACCGGATATCTTCGAGTTATGGAACGGCTGCCATCAAGACATTATTATATAATATCTCCCTAATCGAGGGTAACAAGCCATTACGGGGTTTTCCGGTAGCAGAAGAAGATCAGACAGGCTCTAGTAACGTGAATCTGGCAGATGGAACAAAAGGACCGTTTACAATAGAGGCTGGAGCTGATAGGTATGCATTTAAAAAGCTGTATATACCTAAAATAAAACCGAATACGGTTTATTATGTAAATGCCAAAAATATAGAAATCTTATCCGGCAATATTGACAAGTGTGATTTTATTTTTTATAATAAATCTGTCAATTCTTGGATAACGACTACTTATCATCATCTTTATGACAAAAATGGAGGTGTTCTAATTACCAAAAATGATTTTGAAGCTCAGGAAGGCTATTTACTTTGTTATGCCGGAGAAGCGGGAGCAACAGCTGGGAATTCGGTTCGTTTTACAGAAGTAATGCTAGTGGAAGGCTTCTTTCCTGCTCAAGTATGGGCTCCTTCTTTCACAGAACAACAGACCGGTATAGACGCTGCAAATAGTGCCGCCAATGCAGCTCAGAATGCAGTAATGCAAGTAACCAAATCTCTTACAGAACTTACTGCAGAAAATGGTCAAATTAAGGCTAGTGTCAAAGAAGTATCCCAGAAAGTGGATACTGTAAAAACCGATGCAGAAGAATTTACCTTAAATAATAAAGGAAACGGAAACAATGTTGCTACAGCAATCACAGAAAGTTTTCGAATAGATGGAGGATATCATATTCTAAAATTAGGTGTAGGTAAAGCTGGAGATATATTTACACTATCCGTTGAAACGACAAAATTAGTATCTGCAGGCAGTCAAGCAGGTAAGCAAATGTTAATTTATACGGCAACGTCAACAGCCAGTACTTATGTTCTTGGACGTATAAATGCAACTTCATCAGTAAAACAAATCATAACATTCACCCTCCCTCAGAACATGAAAGATGATATTATGATTTGTGCAACAGAAGCATGGAGTGGAACAAACGACGTTACTAAGTTAAAGCTGGAATACGGAAATAAAACAACAGACTGGACTCCGTCGACAGAGGACCAAAATGCAATAACAAACAAAGCAAAGCAAGAAGCTATTGTTACTGCTGCTTCTGATGCCACAACAAAGGCCAACAATGCAAAACAACAAGCGATAACTTCTGCAGCTGCTGATGCCACCAACAAAGCTGATAAAGCAAAACAGGATGCAATCACTTCTGCTGCCGCCGATGCAACAACCAAGGCCGATGCGGCCAGGAATGCCGCAAAATCTTACACAGACGACAGAACCGAACCTATCTGGAAAGGATGGATCGATGCATCCGCTTTGGATCAGACGAAGTATTATCCGGTAGTATTCTACTGTGAACCCGGACGTCGGTCGACAATAAGGCTTGAGGTTGCATTAAATTCAGGAGTCAAGCCCGGCTGGTCCACTCATGCCAGTGGTTTCTCTGTGCGTTGTGTCTGGTCTGTAAATGGAGGTGGCTGGGGGACAACCCCAATCGATAGAATTATAGATGATTTTGCTTATTCTTTTGCTAATGTCATTCCTGCGGGTGATGTCGGGCAGATGACCAACAGTTCGCGTGAGTATATTTATGTACGAGGGGGTGGTAAATACTACTTTGTCGCCACCAATACCGGTACCCCATTTCTGGTGACCTCTGATTATACAGCAAGCAATCAAACGATCAGTGTAAAAACTTCTGTAACAACACCTGCTATAACAAATGCCACCAAGACTGAAGTCTCTTCAGAAATAAAAGTAGTCAAAGGCCTGATCGAACAGAAGGTGGCAAAGACAGATTATGATAAGAATAATCAGGTCCTGAACCAATCTATAGGAAACCTGCAAACTTCCTATAACTCAATATCCGGCACAGTAAGCAGTCTTAATACCAGATTACAAATTGTAGAAAAGGCCGGATTTATTACTACTTCGCAGGGAAATACCCTTTACGCAAGTAAGAAGCTGGAGAATGGGAATGAGCTGATTTCCTATATTAATCAGGATGCAACAACCTTTGCCGTCAAGGCTAATAAGATAAAATTAGAAGGCCTTGTTACCGCAAACGGGAATGTTCAGATTACAACAGAAGGTAAAATTATTGCCGTTAATGCTGAAATTACTGGGAAAATAACAGCTGGATCAGGTAAAATTGGAGGTTTTAATATATATACTGATTATATTGAAAATAATAGATTTAAACTTTCAGATGATATGATTTTATTCAAAAATGGAACCTCTAAAGTTGTGGTAGGTGTAAATCATAAATCTTTATCGGGTACATCATATCAACCGTTACTCTATTTATTTACTCCATCTTTGGCTAGTAATGAATCTTGTGCATATATGGAATGTAATGGTAACATTCTTGAATTATGTAAAAGGACCGAGGTAATAAATGCAAAAGGAACTGTAACTATCAATGGTGCTGTATATTTTAAAAATGTCACCCAAGCCCCTTCTTCAAATTATTACCTATGCATAGACAGATCAACCGGACGGTTATATTACAGATAAATTATAATAAAACATGGAAATCAATTATTTTATTACAGCCAGAGCTGAAGAAACGGTACAAGGTATCAATGTTTCTTTGGGAGCAGAATTTGCAAAAGGAACAGAACCCGAAATTATTTCGGCAACACTACAAGGGTATGTACAGAAGAATGTAAATCAAAGGTACATGAACGTAACAATTCATTATAATACAAAAGAGCAGGATTTCGAGGATATTAACGGAGCTTTTATTGATACGGGATTCCTGACCCTGGTGATGCCGCTGATATCCGAATTTCATGAAAAAATCACCTCAACAATCACCTCATTATAATGACCAAAGATGAAATATAGTTTTGACCCAAAAGACGTAGTTGCAGTTGATATGTTAGGTAATAATTATATTCAATTGCTGGAAGAGAACCAAAATAAAGGCATTCATCAACTTATCGGAAATGCTGTGTATGTGTGCACAAACACAATCGAAATGCATGAGATTGCAAAAAAGATATTCGATGGGGAACCGGTGGATATGAATGAAAATGAGACTGAATTATTCAAAGCCTCAATCATGGATTCAACCTGGCATGTCTTTATTAAAAATGCTATTATCTCTGCCATTAAAAACAAATAAAAAGAGGTCGCCCACGCGACCTCAATGCTAAATTTCCCAAGCATAACAACCCAAGCCAATCTTCTACAAGTTTACAGTAATTTCTATAGAATACAAAGAAATATAATAAATAAATGCCCGGAAATAAAAAAGTATTATCACAAATATCAAAAAATATGGAACAGTATATACATAAATGGTTATTATTTTCTGCAGGTGCAGTGACTGCCTATATGAGTGATATAATCGGAGTTGTAATCCTGTTTCTTATCCTGTTCATAGCCGATTTTATTTCCGGGTGCATGGCCAGTTTTCTGACCGGTAATAAAATCGAATCCTATCGGTTACGATGGAGTTTTGTCAAGACATTCTGTTATTTCGGGACATTTGTTTTCACGGTTATTTCCGGGCTGTGTCTCAATAAACTGTCGCTCTTCATTAACATTATGAAACTGGAAGTATATGTTGCCCTTTGGATTGAAGCAGTATCGATTACAGAGAATCTGATTAAGATTTTCCCTGGGGTCATCTTCCTGGAATATATGCATTTTATGATCAGTTCGGAATGGGTGAAGAAGATATCCGGCCTGACAAATTTTTTAAAAGAGAAAGGAGAAAAGAAATGAAACTGAGACTCGAACGGTTATATCTGAAACCGGATTACACAATCGGAAAACTGTACATAGACGGAAAATATTTTTGTGACACCCTGGAAGACCGGGTCCGGAATCTGACGAATGAAAAGAAGATTCCGGGACGGACGGCCATCCCGGCAGGGAGATATGAGGTGATTGTGAATATATCCCCTAAATTCTGCCGTAAACTACCTCGTTTACTGAATGTGCCCGGGTTTGAAGGAATCCTGATTCATCGGGGGAATACGCCGGAGGATACTGCCGGCTGTATTCTGGTAGGTGAAAACCGGGAGCGGGGTAAGGTCATCAACTCGACCCGGTATGAAGTACAGCTTACCGGAATACTCGGGAGGGTACAGGAAAAAGGGGGAAAAATAACCATTGAAATCATACAGTCATGAAAAAGTATTTGCTGTTTACGATTCTTATTCTTGCCGCTTTCCTGGCGGTTTCTGTAAAGAACTGCCAGGATATCCGGACGGACCGGAACCGGTTATCGGATAATCAGCGTACATTACTTGCCGATATCAAATTTTACCGTACAAAGGATAGCCTGAATGTTGCCAGTGTGGAACGTCTGGTGTTAACGAACCGGGAGTTCCGGAAATACGCTGGCGAACTGGAGAAAACCGTAGAGGAACTTAATTTAAAGGTAAAGCATCTCCAGTCTGTAAGCCAGTCTGCTACCGAAACTAAATACCTGGTACAAACAGAAATCCGGGATAGCATTGTCGTTTTACCTGGTAAAACTGATACGTTGAGCTGCATCAACTATCAGGATCCTTACCTTACTTTTTCCGGCAGTATTACCGGAAAGCAATTCTCCGGACTCATTCAGAGTCGGGACACGATCGTCCAGGTGATCCGTCGCGTTCCCCGTCGTTTTTGGTTTATCCGTTGGGGCACAAAAGCGATCCGGCAGGAAGTTATCAGTAAGAACCCCTACAGCCGGATAGCTTACACAGAGTATATCGAATTAAAAGATGATTAGACCTTTGCTAGGCCGGACTTCTTTATGTTATAAAAAAAGTTTATATTTGTAGCGATGCGAGAGCGCATCTTTTGTTTGATACTTTTTGTGAATGTTTATTTTTCTATCTGAGAAACCGCGAATTTTAAAGATGAAACAAGAAAAAATAAACTGGAACATCACGTATATCCTACGTGGTCGGGTTCAGTTTATTCTTGTTTCAGGCTTCGCGGTTCTGTCAGATAGGTAAATTGACTCGGCCGCGTTTTTTTATATGCTAAAATAAGATATCATGAAAGACACAAATAAAAACCAATCTCCAGATTAAGGAGTCGGCAATTGGTTTTTGAGGGGACTGTTACAGGTCCTCTTTTTCTAAAATAATCTAATAATAAATAATCTTTAAACTCATATATACAGAGACCTAAAGAAATAGAACACATAGGAAAAAGCACAGAAAATAATACAATTACAATATATCAAGACACGGAAACTTGTCCTGGATTTCTTTATTCACCACGCCTAATTTATGTTTCAAATAAATCTCCGTAGTTTGAACTGACGTATGTCCGTTCTGATCACGGAGAGCCAGCATGTTGATATCACTATCTGCTGCCAGTGAGTTACCGGTGTGCTTCCAGCTGTAAAGTTTATAACTATCCGGCATATTCAATATTTTCCGAAAACCGTTAAAACGGTTTTTCAGATTATTCTTTCCTAAACATTCCGGTCCGGGCTTGTATTCCTTTCCAAAGACGTAATGGTCCGGAATATATTTTTGTAATTGATACTCATTCCTTAATTTCAACAAAAAATGTCGGGGAATAGTCGCATATCGTTCCCGGTTCGTTTTCGCCCTGAACCGATCGACATTAATCAATCCCCTGGCAAAATCGATATCCCGGATTTTCAATAAGCGTAATTCTTTCCCTGGCCGGAGAAAACAATAAGTCTGAAATTCAATAGCCATCCACAATTGCGGGTCTTTCACGGAAATCGTATCCCGGAAAGTTTCAATATCCCAGGTAGCGATCGGCCGCGGTGCCATATCTTTATCAGCGCCATGAGGAATATTATAAACCGGATTCTCAAGTATGCGGCCAGTACCTTTTACCCATTCAAACATCTGGCTGATGATCTGTCTGTAATCGGATATAGTCCCGTTGGCCAAACCTTTTTCTTTTACCAGGTAATTGAAGAATTGCAATATCCGGGCATTGTCAAAAGCTGTAATATCAATTTGTCCGTATTTAGCTTCAGACCATATTGTCAGCATGCGCAATTTACTGACATAACATTGTATAGTTTTAGGCTCAAGTATACCAGACGATTGCTTGATCTCAATAAACTGAGAAGCCAAGCGTCTAAAAGTAGCATTCGCAGCTTTCTGCTTTCCGTAAATTTCCGCTACAGTCTTATATTGAAGCTGATCTTCATAGATTGCTTCTTCATTATCCAGAAACGGAGTCCAACCGCATTTCAATTTCTGTGTTAGTTCTGCTATTTTAGCTACTGCAAGTTTTCTCCTCTTTGCTTCATCAGGAATGTTTAATCCCTCGAAAACACGAAAACGCTCCATCTTATCCGTCCGTGGATCACGGACAGAATAAAAGACAAACCACTTTTTTGACAAATCACCTCCTGCGTCGTTCAATTTCGGCAGGATCACTATTTTTTTCCGCTTCATGACTGTTTGGTTTTTAAAGCTTCCCAACATCAAAAACCATTTTTGTCACCTGTTTGTCACCTGACTAAAAAATTTGTCACCAATAAACACAAAACGCACTGATAATCAGTGCGTCCTACTTTTTGTCGAGATGACTGGACTTGAACCAGCGGCCTCCACGTCCCGAACGTGGCGCGCTACCAACTGCGCTACATCTCGTTTGCGGATGCAAATGTAATAAAAGTATCAGGAAAAAATACTATATTTGTTGAAAAATTTTTCAACTTAATTCAAATACGATGGATTCGATAAGACAAAATAAGGTAGCACGCCTGATTCAAAGAGATTTAAGTGAGATGTTTCAGCAGGAGTGTAAAGAATATACAGAAGGAGCAATGTTGTCGGTAACAGCGGTACGGGTCAGTCCGGACCTTTCTTATGCCAAGATTTATGTCAGTATTTTCCCTTCGGAACGGGTGGAGGCTGTCATGAAAAGCCTGGAAGAAAAAAATAAAAGCATCCGGTTTATTTTAGGGAAAAAAGTCGGCAAACAAATGCGCATCGTGCCGGAACTTCGTTTCTTTGTCGATGACAGCCTGGACTATATCGACAAAATCGACGAATTATTAAAATAATTCATCTATCCGGATACCGCTCTTTGTTACCGGACATCAATTCAATCCAGGAATGAAACTGTCTTTGTTTATTGCCAAACGCTATCTGTTTTCCAAAAAGAAACAGAATGCCATTAATATCATTTCGGTCATCAGTGTCGTTGGAGTTGCTATCGGAACTTCGGCATTGGTAATCATCTTATCTGTTTTCAATGGCATCGATCTGTTATTACAAAAGAGTGCGGACAGCTTCACCCCCGATCTGGTCATCAGTCCTCTGACAGGTAAATTCTCCCACTTCGACGATTCTTTGTATCAGGCACTTCGCAATAATTCGTCCGTTGCCTACTACAATCAGATCGTCGAAGAGAAAGCGCTCGTAAAATACGATGACAAGCTTTCGCCGGTAACGATCAAAGGAGTTGCCGACGACTATGCCCGTAATACCCATTTCGAGGATAACATCATACAAGGTACTTTTCAACTCAAAACCGGAGATACCTACAAATCGGTTGTCGGTTACGGTCTGGCTGCAGAATTAGGTATAGGTCTCAATTTCCTAACGCCTATGGTATTTTATTATCCGGATAAAAATGCCGGAGTTTCTGCTTCGGCTTTAAATACAGCATACCTGTACCCATCGGCTTTCTTTTCTTCCCAGCAAGAAATAGAAGGTCAATATGTACTTACAGATCTTGAATTCGCCCAACGTCTTTTCGGCATAAACGATCAGATTTCGAAGATCGAAATTAAACTGAAAGACAGTAAGCTGATCCCGGAAGTAAAAAAAGAATTATCCGATTTCACCGATACAACATATCGTCTGGAAGACAAATACGAATTGAACAAGGCCTTTTATGCTATGATGAAATCCGAAAAGCTGGCTGTCTTTATGATTCTTCTGTTTATCTTATTGATCGCTTCGTTCAACATTATCGGTTCAATTTCGATGCTCATCCTGGATAAAAAAGAAGACCTCGGTACTTACAAAGCTCTGGGAATGACAAATCAAAGAATCATTTCCGTATTCAAAACCGAAGGAAATCTTATCACAATGGCCGGCGCAGTCATTGGACTCGTCTTTGGGACGCTCATCTGTCTGTTACAGGAAAAATATGGATTGATCACACTCGGCGACGGGAGCTATATCATCACGGCCTATCCGGTCAAAATTGTTTTCGAAGATATTTTACTCATCGTGCTTGCCGTCTTATCGATCGGCTATACAGCCTCCTATTTCCCGGTAAAATATCTGGTGAATAAACTTGCCAAATGAAGAAAGGAGAAAATATGAAAAAGTTCTTTTGTGTATTATGTGGAATCTGTCTTTTTTACATGGGATATGCTCAGGAAAAAGAAGTAAAAGCGGTTATCGAGACGAATCTCGGTAACATGATTGTAAAATTATACAACGACACCCCCAACCACCGGGACAATTTCGTCCGTCTGGCCAAAGCCGGACACTATGACGGCAGTCTGTTCTATCGTGTAATCAAAAATTTTGTGATCCAGGGAGGTTCGTCGGATAGTAAAAAAGCCATTAAGGGAGCTGCAATCGGGTACGGTAAACCGATCGTTATCGATGCGGAAATCAAACCGGAGCATTATCACAAAAAAGGAGCATTAGCAGCACCGCGCCAACCCGACCGGGTTAATTTTTTCAAAGAATCGGACATTTCCCAATTTTATATCGTCCAGGGTAGGAAGTATGATCCCAAAGAACTGGATATCATAGAAAAACAAGTAAATGTTCCGATCAAAAGGGCTATTCAGCGAAAATACTATACTCCGGAGAAAAAAGCTATCCTGGACACCCTCCGAAAACAGAAAAAAGTAAAAGAATTCCGGGAAATTGCCGAGAAAATCAAACAGGATATCGCTTTCGACTGGAATGCCAATCCCAACAAAATTTATATGCCGGAGGAAAAACGGAATGCCTATATAAACGAAGGAGGTATACACCATTTGGATAAAGAATATACTGTTTTCGGAGAGGTGATCGAAGGTTTTGAGGTAATCGATAAAATTGCCGCCCTTCCGACAGACGGAAACGACCGGCCTATCACCGATGTCAGAATAAAAGTCAGAATTTTGAGCGAATAACCCCAATGTATATGAGCAGTAAACTTCGCCATATTTTTATTCTGGCCAATATTTTATGGGTCGTGATTATTTTTATTCTCTGTGCGATGCCCAGTGATGACATCCCTGATCCACACTGGAATATCCCTCATCTGGATAAGGTAGTTCATTTCGGTATGTATTTCGTTTTATCCATTCTTTTAATCTTTCCACTCGAAGAATATAGTTGCTTAAAACTAAGCCGGATCTATCTGATCGCCATCCTGGTGGCACTGATCTACGGAGGAGGAATTGAAATATTGCAAGCCAATTTTTTCAACCGAAGCGGGGATGTGTGGGATTTGGTCGCAGATGTTTCAGGCGGCATCGCAGGCTGTCTGTGTTATCCTATTGTAAAAAGATTCATCCCCATGAAAAATTGAATTCTATTCTAAATTTCAATTTTCAATTTTTAATTCTCAATTAATTAAAGTAGTTTTGTGACTTTGATAATCAAAAGCCTTTACCATGTTAGACAAGATTAAGCAGATTATATCAGAGATCGGGAGCTTCACCGCTACCACACCTGCAGAGGTTGAGCAATTCAGGATTAAGCATTTGAGTAAGAAAGGTACCATTGCCGCTTTATTCGATGATTTCAAAAATGTACCGGCAGATCAAAAAAAAGAGATCGGAAAAGCTTTGAACGAATTGAAAACAGCAGCCTTAGATAAAGTGAATGAGTTAAAGGAAAAGCTTTGTAATTCCGATCAGGGTAAAACCGGTGTGGATCTCACTTTACCGGGAGACCTGATCAAGCTAGGAAGCCGTCATCCATTGTCCATCGTAAAGAATGAAATTCTGGCTATTTTTAATAAACTAGGTTTCACGATATCAGAAGGTCCGGAAATAGAAGACGATTGGCATAATTTTTCAGCCTTGAATTTTCCGGAAGAACACCCGGCCCGGGATATGCAAGATACCTTCTTTATCGAGAAAAATCCGGATATCGTATTGCATACCCATACTTCTTCGGTACAGGTTCGCGACATGGAAACTCATTCCTTACCCATCCGGTTAGTGACGCCGGGAAGAGTGTTCCGTAATGAAGCTATTTCGGCTCGTGCACATTGTATTTTCCATCAGATCGAAGCGCTTTATATCGATGAAAATGTTTCTTTTGCAGATTTAAAACAGACGCTGACTTATTTTGCCAAAGAACTTTTCGGTCCGGAAACCCGAATCCGGCTGAGACCGTCTTACTTCCCATTTACCGAACCTTCGGCAGAAATGGATGTTTCCTGTTCGTTGTGTCATGGAGAAGGATGTAATGTGTGTAAAGGTACCGGCTGGCTGGAAATTTTGGGTTGTGGAATGGTCGATCCCAACGTATTGGAATTAAATGGAATCGATAAGGAAAAATATACCGGTTTTGCTCTTGGAATGGGTATCGAGCGTATCACAATGTTAAAATACGGCATCAAAGATTTACGCTTGTTCTTTGAGAATGATATTCGTTTTCTGGAGCAGTTTACTGCAGCAATATAGAAAAGATAGAAGGTGTAAAATAAAAGGTAAAAGGTTGAAAAATATCACCTTATACCTTTTACCTTTTATTTCAATATATCCATCAGCTTATCCAATTTCGGCGCCATGATGATTTCGGTACGCCGGTTGTGTGCCCGTCCCTCTACACTTTCGTTATTGTCCACCGGCATAAACTCCCCCCGGCCGCAAGGTAAAATCTGTAAAGGATTCACCCCATAATCTTTGGTCAGAATACGTACGACAGAAGTAGCACGTACGACACTTAAATCCCAATTATCTTTAAATTGCACGGTTTTAATGGGTTTGTTATCGGTATGTCCCTCGATGAAAACATCGATATCATGCTGTTTTTTCAGCACTTCCGCTAATTTACCCAACGCTTCTTTCCCCTGTTTGTTGACCTGTGCACTCCCCGACTCGAACAACAGCTTATCCGACATAGCCACATATATTTTCCCATTCTTTTCGGTCACGGTCAATTCATCCGAGCTAAATCCAAGTAAAGCATCCTTGACACTATTCAATAAACTTTGAAGACGTGCGTTTTGCGCATCGACTTCGGCCTGTAATTTATTGATGGTAGCTTCCCGTTCGGCCAGTTTCTCCATTTTTTCCTTCAGTAACATATTCAGTTTTTCCTGTTCGGACAGATTGGAATACAATGATTTTCGATAATCGCGGATGGCTTGACCTAAACGAGTCGTATCACTCATCAGGTCAGTGATCTGTTGCTTCAATTTTGCAATCTCATCTTTCTGTTGTCCCAAATTTCTGTTCAGTACCCGTTCACGGCTTAAAGCTGCCAACCGACCGTTTTCAGCAACCATATACTTCTTTTTAGATACACACGACGTCACTGCAATCAATAAGCATAAGGCAAAAATGATTCTTTTCATTTGTGTAAAGAAATTATTTATTTGTAATATAATTAAAATCTACCGCTCTAACTACCATTTCACCACAAACTTAAAAATTATTCTGCAATTATGAAAATCCCTTTTTATGGATAGAATTAATTGGGAAAGTAGTTCCGGGATAATGCAGAATATTCTAACTTTGTAGTTAGAAATACCGATAAGAACTATTCAAATATGATCCGGCTAATTTTACATCTTTTCTTATTTTTGTTCCTTTCTAGTTACAGTTGTGAGGCTTACCGCTTCTCTTCGTCCGATCAGAAAGTATTAAATTCTTTTTGGAAATATGCAGAAGAACATCGCTTGGGCAATCTTCCTGTAAATGAAAGAATCCCTTCTATCGCCCGTTTTTTTTTAGGGACTCCTTATCAAAGCAATACTTTGAACGTCACCCGGGAGGAACTGCCGGTTATCAATCTACACGAATTAGATTGTGTGACGTTCGTGGAAAATGTCCTTGCTTTGGCATTTTTGGAACAATATAATCAACAATCGACAGAGGCTTTCGTGCAAAATATTATCCGGCTCAGATACCGGAATGCAGAGATCGTCGACTATACTTCCCGTTTACACTATTCTTCAGATTGGTTATATGAAATGCAACAAGCTCATTTGCTGACCGATATTACACAATTTGCCGGCGGGATCCCTTATTCCAAGCAAATCTGCTTTATGTCGGAACACAGTCAGAAATATCCACAACTCCAAAAAGACTCAAGCTTACTTAAAAAGATCAAAACCATTGAAACAGCAATAAATCAAAGGACGTATTATTATATTCCAAAAGATAAGATTAATGAAGCTTGTAATAAAATAAAAAATGGAGATATCATCCTGATCACAACGCATATAAAAGGGTTGGACACCTCTCATTTGGGTTTTGCCTGGAAAAAAGAAGGTAAGACTTATCTATTGCACGCTTCCAGCAAGGGTAAGCAAGTGATGATTAGTTCCCTTCCCCTCCAGGAATATATGGAAGGGATCGATTCCCAAAGTGGAATTATGCTCGCCAGAGCCGCTAAAACATTAGCAGAATAGATATACAAATTTTATTCTCTCATTCTGGCATAAGAATTGATTGATAAATCAAAAACTAAAACAAATATATTATGAGAAAGATTTTCACTGTAACGATAGTATTCGCACTGGCAATTGCCTTCAGCAGTTGTGCCACACGTAAAGTATCCCGTGTCAATACGAACGAAGTCATCGATTTAAGCGGTCGCTGGAACGATACGGACTCACAACTGGTTTCAGCCGAGATGATAGACGATCTTCTTGGAGCTCGCTGGTTGCCGGTTTATGAGAGCCAGCACAACAATAAACGTCCGGTAGTTGTTGTCGGAACAGTTACCAACAAGAGCCATGAGCACATCAATTCGGAGACTTTCATCAAAGACATAGAGAAAGCAATCATTAAAAACGGAAGTGTCCGGCTTGTACAAGCCGGGGAAAAACGGCAGGAATTACGTACCGAACGGGACGAACAAAACCAAGGTTATACTTCGCCGGAGACAGCTAAAAAATGGGGACTGGAATTGGGTGCCGATTTCATGTTGCAAGGAACCATCAATAGCATCGTCGACAGCTACAAAAAAGAACAGGTTGTCTATTATCAGGTAGATCTGGAACTGACCAACCTGGAAACGAACGAAGTGGTTTGGATGGGAGATAAGAAAATCAAAAAACAAGTTAGCGACAGAGCCCTGTAAGAGAAAGGCCACCCAGATATTAATTTTAGATTTGCGGTTTTCGATCGATCACTTACGTACAGTTAGCTGTAACGTTATACATCGTAAGTCGCAAATCAAAAACTCTAAATAATGAAATTCCGGTTTTGTATCGTCCTATTCCTTTGTTGGATCGTTTCAAGTTGTGCCACCTGGTATCAACGCACAGCCGCATTTCAGGATGCTGTAAGTAAAGGCGAGTTCGAGCAAGCTGAAAAACTCCTGCAAAAGGATAAAAAACAAGCCCGGGATAAAAACAAAATACTGTATTACCTGAATCAAGGTTATGTCGAATTTATGTTAGGCCATTACGAAAAGAGTAATCAAGCTTTCGAAATCGCCGAACAGCTGACCGAAGACCAACAACGTAATCTGCTGACAGAAGCTGCCGTATTGATCTCGAATCCGGAAATCCGTCCTTATCGCCCGGAAGATTTCGAAGTGATCATGATTAACTTTTACAAGGCTCTGAACTACCTTCAGTTGAATAATATGGAAGATGCTTTGGTAGAAGTACGTAAAATCAATATTCGTCTACAGCAATTAAATGACAAATACCCGGATCATAAAAACCGTTATCAACGGGATGCATTTGCCCAATTACTGATGGGCTTGATATACGATGCTGCAGGAGATTACAATAATGCTTTCATCGCCTACCGGAATGCTTATAACACCTATCAAACCGACTATTTAAAAAATTTCGGGTTAGCTGCTCCCGAACAATTAAAAAAAGACTTGCTGCGTACAGCCTATCAATCGGGACTCACCCAAGAGTTAGCCGGGTATGAAAAAGAATTCCAACAGAAATATACCCCGGCTCCGCTCCCGGCCAACGGACAATTAGTATTTTTTTGGCTGAACGGTTTCGGGCCGGTCAAAGCAGAATGGGGAATTACTTTTACCAAAATCGATAAAGGAGACGGGGTTATCGTATTTCACAACGAAGAACTCGGTTTGACCTTTCCTTTCTTCTGGGGAAACGGATATAGTGAAAACGACCGCAATTCCCTGGCGAACATCGATGTAGTCCGGGTCGTATTCCCGAAATATGTCGAACGCCCGCGTCCTTTCACCCAAGGAGTTATCAGCTATGACGGGAAAAACTATACTTTACAAATGGCCGAAGACATCAATCAAATCGCCTTCAAAACGCTGCACGACCGCATGTTGAGGGAATTATCCAATTCGCTGTTGCGGGTAGGCATTAAACAAGGCTTGAAATATGCAGCCTCCAAACAAAATGAATGGCTCGGTCTGGCCGTCAGCCTGACCAATGCAATTACAGAGAAGGCAGATACCCGCAACTGGCAAACCCTTCCCTACTCGATTTCTTATGCCCGTGTTCCTCTACAAGCCAGTGAAAACAATATCGAATTAAAGTTCTCAGGCAATCATCCCGGAACCCAGGATCTGCAAAAACTGACCATTCCTGCCAATGGTAAACGAACCCACTTTTTCGTCTATACCACGCTATAAGGATAAATCAGAAATGCTATCCGGCCAATTTTTTGCGAATCGGCTAATCCCCGGTAAAAATTAGCGGACCTACGATTCTGATAGTAAAATCCAGTCAGAAAAACATAGGTCCGCCAATTTAAGTAGTATGAAGAAGATTAATGCACATCTTCTACAAAATGCTTGTAGAATAACGGAATAGTACGAATGCCGTTAAAGAACTGCTCTAACGGATAATTCTCATTAGGTGAATGGATAGCATCGGCTCCCAGTCCGAAGCCCATCAAAATAGATTTGATTCCCAGCACTTCTTCAAAAGTAGCGATAATTGGAATACTACCTCCCGAGCGCACCGGTACCGGTTGCTTTCCATAAACTTCTTCATATGCTTTTTCTGCAGCTTTATATGCAGGTAAATCTATCGGACAAACATAAGATGGTCCGCCATGCAGATAGCTTACTTTCACTTTCACATATTCCGGAGCAATGGATTCGAAATATTCCTGGAACAATTTAGCAATTTTATCGTGTTTTTGATTGGGAACCAAACGGCAACTGATTTTTGCATGGGCCACAGAAGGCAGTACTGTTTTTGCCCCTTCTCCGGTATAACCTCCCCAAATACCACATACATCGAATGTGGGACGAATACCGGTTCGCTCGTTGGTAGAGAATCCTTCTTCGCCATGTACGGCTTTTATACCTAAAGATTTTTGGTAAGCTTCCAGATTAAACGGAGCTTTGGCCATTTTGGCCCGCTCATCTGCACTGACTTCCAATACGTCGTCATAAAATCCGGGAATAGTGATATGTCCTTTGTCATCGATCATATCTCCGATCATCTTACACAATACATTGATCGGATTTGCCACAGCACCTCCGAAAATACCGGAATGTAAATCAGCATTCGGGCCGACCATTTCCACCTCCCAATAGGCCAAACCTCTCAAACCGGTAGTAATAGAAGGAACGTCGGGAGCTATCATACTGGTATCGGAAACCAGAATAACATCGGCTTTCAGCATCTCCTTGTGATCCCGGCAGAATTTCGGCAAGCTCGGAGAACCGATTTCTTCTTCACCTTCCAGCATAAATTTCACATTACACTTGAGATTACCGGTTTTCACCATATATTCGAAAGCTTTAGCATGCATAAACGATTGGCCTTTATCATCGTCTGCACCACGAGCCCAGATCTTTCCGTCTTTGATCACGGGTTCAAAAGGCTGCGTATGCCACAATTCCACCGGATCGACAGGCATAACGTCCATATGTCCGTATACCAATACAGTCGGCAGAGACGGATCGATGATTTTTTCGCCATAAGTAACCGGATTTCCTTCGGTCTCATAAACTTCGGCTTTATCGGCACCGGCCGCCAGTAAAAGGGATTTCCATTTTTCTG
>ERZ1673698.512-NODE-512-length-59468-cov-40.405753_pt1 | contig 59468 bp, 49 predicted proteins | sample MGYA00580228_ERZ1673698 | MGnify/ENA primary metagenome ERZ1673698 (study PRJEB41218, sample SAMN15661768) | gut metagenome | host: Homo sapiens | place: Canada: London | collected 2015-08-20/2019-03-30 | study: EMG produced TPA metagenomics assembly of... | reverse complement strand
GCTCCGCGCGGTACCAACAGACCGATACGGCGGTACCATTTGGGCGATATTCTCAGATAAGGATTTTACGGAAAATATCATATATCAGAAACTGCTTAATGATAAATTATCTGCTAATCTGGGATATGTATATGAAAATTTGATTGCGCAAATGCTTCGTGCTTCAGGCAACAAACTGTTTTACTATACTTTTCCTAAAGATGATACCCATTCTTATGAAGTTGACTTTCTCTTGTCAAGAGGCAACAAACTTTGCCCTATTGAAGTAAAATCGTCTGGATATAAGACTCATGCGTCGTTAGATGCTTTCTGTCTTAAATATTCAGATAGAATAAGTCAGCCATATCTACTTTATACGAAGGATTTTCATAAAGACGGGAATGTATTGCTAATGCCAATTTATATGACTCCATTGCTATAAACCTCAAAGGCGGATGCCCAAGACTCTTCATCTTGCACATCCGCCTTTGCCTATACTCATTCTATGAAGCTACTTCTTCACTCCGTATATTTCATAATCCTTCTTTCGTCTTTCTACTATTGGAGGATTCTTCCCGTCATAGTACATATCAAACCATGTTGACGATTCTTTTGGTTTCATACTATCACTCAGCACAAAATGTTTGCCGTCCAATGACCGTTGCTGTATGTAATAATGGTATTTTCTATATGCCGTCTTGACGAATACCTCTCTTGATCCCAGGAAGCAAATGTCATCGTACATCCTTATCTCTGCTCTTCTGTAAGTTTCACCATTGTTTCTTCCACGTCTCATATACACTCCCCCAATCTTCAGGAAATCCATGAAACCAATGGTGACAAATTCTGGCTTTCGGGTTAAGCAGGTCATATTCTCCAAATATACCCAGTATTCCTTGCCTTGCTCCGTAAAATGAAGCAGGGCGTTGTCCTGCAGCTCTGCAAACTCATACGTCTGTTCTGGCTTTTCCATTGGTTTGTACAGTTCTGTGCGTACAAGGTATTTGCCTTCTCTGTTCTGCACTATTCTTATACCGTATGCCTGAGGGTATATCTTAGCATAACTGCCTAATGACTCCCATTTATCCAGCCAATTTCTTCTATAATATACTTGGTAATTGTTCTTCGTAACGCAGGTGACTCTCAGATTGGCAGGTTCTTTATAGTCAGCTAACTGTGTTCTGCATCCGATGTAATCTATTTTTATTTCTGGTCTGAAAAAAATTAGGTACTGTTTCTTTTCCTCTTCAAACTGCTTGACTTCTTCTTCCCATGTGTTTCTCTTTTCTACTAATTCTTCAGCTGTCATAGGATGCAACATGGTATCCCAAGCCTTGCGCCAAGCCAAACCTCCTTGCTCGTCTTTCCAAATCGACAGGTCTTCTATTTTCTCCTTGAACATGTATAGTCTGTCTGGCTCTGATGGCTGCACAAAGAAATTGCGGAACCGCAGCCCTTCGTCTGTCCCATTATTCAACGCATTCCGCAATACAAAACTGTTCTCGTCCATCTTACGTGTCTTAACTCTCGGATAGAGGCGCAACCCGTCTGTAGTGGAAAACTCCATAAAGCCATGTTTCTCGATTCTCGGACGCTTGAAGAATCTTACTCCATTACGCAAGTCCATCCATGGACGTTCTCTGTCTATCTTCCGTCGAGAATACAGCTTGACTATTCCGTATGCTTTCAGTTCTACCTTATTATATTCACATGCCAGCACTTCCTTGCCGTCCTTATCCACAACACCCGACAGACCTTCATTGTTGCTGACTATCTCGTAGCCGTATGCTTCCTCCAAGTCCATACGTTGCCCCTCATGTGTCATCACGGTGATTAACTCTGTTCGTGCGTCCGAAGTGATTCTCTCTTGTTCGTTGCAAATGGAATAGGCTATGTTATACAGCCCTTCCACTTCCTCTGTAAGAATGCCTTTACCAGCGACACGTCCCTCAAACATAGCTTGCCAGTCTCTGTCATCTGACGGGAGTCCAAACAAACGGTACAGCCCGACATTGTCCAATATCAAGCAATACTTCTTGCCCTCAAACACACGCATGCCACGTCCTACTTGCTGCAGGTACTTTGCCAACGACAACGTTGGTCTTGCCAACTGGATGAACTCTACATCGGGACAGTCAAAGCCTTCACCGAACAAATCGACATTAACCAACACTTGTATGTTATTTGTTTGCGCCAATGGAGTATCAGTCTTATCCGTAATATCAGCCTTATTGCTAACATCTGTATCTAACGGCTTAGTAAGGCTCAAAGAGGCATAGTTAGGCTTACTATCAATGCTTGTTCCCTTAAACCTTTCAATGATTGCCTTTCTTTCTTCAAGCGGTGTCTTGCTGCTTATCACCATTGCATTTATGCCATGCTGTCTGTACGCTTCTGCTATATGTTCCGCATGGGCTATGTCTATGGCGTAAGTGATGCCTTTCTTGTTTGCTGCATATCTTATCACCGTATCGCAAAGCCTTTCGATGCTTGGCTGCACATTCATTTTCTCACTCATCTCTCTCAGCGAGAAGTCTCCATCGGCACCTCGTTTCTTCAGCGAGTTCACCAAGCGCCAGTCCTCGCTGTCCTCTCTAATGGACATATAGTCATACAGCGATAGCCAACCATCGGCTATAAACTTCTTTGCTGACCACGACTGCAGTAGCACGTCAAACAAATCGGTGAACCCTCGTCTGGTCAGTCGGCAGGGCGTGGCTGTCAGTCCCAGTTTCTTTGCCTCAGGATAAGCATCCATCACCTCCTTGTAGGTTTTCGCCACGGCATGATGCGCTTCGTCGATTACTATCAATGATGGTTTTTCCTTCAGTTCTTGATAATGCCTCGACAACCATTGTATTGACATTACTTTTATGCGGGAATCATCCAATAAAAGGGAAAGAGCAGTGCCAGAAGTGGAGGAGCTATTCATCATGGTTTCAAGCGTTTCTCTTATCTGTTCTACCAATTCACGCCGATGTACCACAATCCACACACACGGATTCTTAACTCTTCGTTCTTCACTCTTCACTTGCTCCGCCAGTAGCATAGTTTTTCCCGTACCTGTCGGCATCTGCACCATCACGGACTGACACGACCGAAAAGCCGCCTCAATCCGTTCACTCATTTCTCTTTGATAGTCGTATAGCTGAATATCCTTCATATCAGTATTTCCTCGGCAAATATGCTGAGGGTATCTCTTTCATTTTTCGTGGATTCTTTCCCCATACGTCCTGCAACTTCAGATACCATTGTCTTCCTTTGTTGTACTCGCCCTCCACGTAGTACACTTTGTCTGGTTCTTCCTGCAATATCACATATTGTTCCATAAACATGAACATTCTATTGTTCACGGCACATCCCCAATCGCGCAGCGGCATGCCGGCGAGTTTCTTGTTCTTGTAGAAATAGTAGTTGTAATCTACCTTCAGCAGTTCCATAAATCCCATACGTTCCACTTGCGGACGTTTGTCAAACTCTTGCATGGTATATAGGTTTACCCATGTTGTCTTCTTTTCTCCTTCAAACACTACCTCTGCTACATTGTCGTCGGATAGCTTCACTTTCTCCAGTCCTCTTAGGATGATGTGATTGTTGTTGTTGCTGATGGCATACTCATTGCGCATGAAATGCTCACAGACGTATGCGTCCTTGCTGTTAAAATCCTTTCCTTTGTTCTTGTTTACGCCATAATAGACGTATGTCACCATATAGTACTCGCCATTCACTTCCTGCTGTATGCTGCCTTTCTGCTGCTTGCGCTTCTCGCCTGTGATGTAGGCAGGTTCTTCTACGGGTATTTCGGTCAACTGGTTGTCGTTGTCTTCACACGGATAGAAGTACTGCTTGATGATGCCAGTGGCACGTTCACTCCATGGATTTCTCCTACCGACATACTCCATGCGCTCACTTCTTTCTTGCAGCGTATAATAGCGTGTCACACCATCCACCGTTCGGTATACCATTCTCCATCCCAAACGCACATCATTGGTGGTCTTGTAGATGCCCTGCTTTTCTATCGTTCGGATATAGACTCCATCACCGATATATCCACATTCCGTCTTGCGCAAGTTGCGTATCGTGTGGTACATGCCTGTCAGTTCCTGCATCTGTGCCTGTACTCTGGGGGCGTCATGACGTGCTATCACTACCATGGTGTCGTTGTACATGTCCATCCGTTCTCTCTTCTGACCGATGTAGCATGCTCCAATGGTTTTCAAAGCAAAGTCTTTTGCCATATTCACCTCGCCCATGCCGCTCTGGTTGCCATGGAACATCGCTGTCCAGTTCCATTCCGTGGTGGGAAGTCCAAACAGTCGGTACAGTCCGACACTGTCCAGGATGATGCAACATTCCTTGCTCTTCGCTACACGCAGACCACGTCCTACCATCTGTAAGTATTTCGCCAACGACAGTGTGGGTCTTGCCAACTGGATGAACTCTACATCGGGACAGTCGAAGCCTTCACCGAACAAGTCCACATTCACCAATACCTGAATGTTGACCATTTGTTCTGTTGCCGTACCTGTCTTATCAGACTGGCCACAATTTTCCGTACTCAATGGTTTATCAGCATCATTCTTCTTCTCCATCGGCTCAGAAAGGCTCAAAGAGGCATAGTTAGGCTTACTATCAATGCTTGTCCCCTTAAACTTCTCAATGATGCTCTTTCTTTCCGCCAACGGTGTCTTGCTGCTTATCGCCACGGCTTCTATTCCTTGCTCTCGATAATACGCAGCAATATGCTCTGCATGTTCTATATTGATGGCATACACGATGCCTTTCTTTTCTGCTGCAAAATCCTTTATGGTCTGATATAATCGTTCAATGGATGGCTTGCGGTCCAACACATCCTGCATCTCTGCGATGCTATAGTCTCCATCAGTGGCTCGTTTTGACATTCTGTCAATCTTCTTCTGGTCTTCACTGCTCGGATTGAGCGACACATAATCGAAGTCTGACAGATAACCGTTTTTGATAAAGTTGGAAATGGAGTGGGAAGTAAGCAGTACTTCAAACAAATCGGTGAAGCCCCGTTTGTTGAGTCTGCAAGGGGTAGCTGTCACTCCGAGTTTCTTTGCCTCTGGATAGGCATTCATCATCTCAGCATAGGTCTTTGCCAGGGCATGATGTGCCTCGTCTATCACGATGAGTGATGGTCTTTCCTCCAGCTCTTGATAGTGTCTCGACAACCACTGTATAGAGAAAACTTCTATAACGTTTGATTTTTCTCTTTCTGCATCAAGAGAAGTGCCTAATCGTCTCTCAAGCGTTTCCTTTATCTGCTCTACCAATTCACGCCGATGTACCACAATCCATACACATGGATTCTTCACTCTTCGTTCTTCTCTCTTCACTACTTCCGAAATCAGAACGGTCTTTCCTGTTCCAGTAGGCATCTGTACCATCACAGATTGGTGCGTCACAAACGCATCCTCTATCTGCCGTAACATATCCTTCTGATATTCGTACAACTGTATTTCTTTTCTCATTTGTGTCTTTTCCACAAATTATTATCTACGCATCAAATCAATTTCATGCGCTTTATCTCTTCCATGTTTTCCTTGATGAACTCACAGACTTTCTTGCCGTTGTTGGGGTATATCACGGTTATTTGGATGCTATCATCCAACGCTCCATACACCTCGTCCATCAATTTATTGAATAGGCTATCCTTACATATATCCGGCAACCATAGTATTACATCTCCACGCGTTACATGATAGTCCTTTATCAGATAGTGTCTAACCAATTCCCTTATCTTCTTTTCTATTTCAACACTATTCATAATTTTTCATAGATATATTTGATTCATCCGATATTCAAAGTTTTGCAATTTGGATCTTATAGAGTGATTTGCAAGCCCCAACGGTTTATATTCTGTTTATCGCCGTATTTGTTTTCCGAGTGGCACATCGTGCCACAGCTTTATATGAATGAAAAACAAGTCGAAGACTCGGAAAACAGATGCGGTGTTTTTATCGGTTTTTATTTTTATCTATCTCCAACAAATATTCAAACCCAAACACAAACGTGTCTTCCGTTGCATCGCCATACAGAAAATCCTCAAAACTTGTAAATGAAGACTGAAACATCTGTCCATAAAGCATATTGATCGTGTTAATATGCCAAACCATAGCATTTCTGTATCGTTGCTCTGTATGCTTGTCTTTCATTACAAGTATCAGGATATGGCATACTGCCTCCAACAGAAGCTCATAATACGAGCAATGACTCTCTCTATCTGGCTCAAAGTAATCCACATCCTTACAGTGTAGCCTTGCAAGTCGTTTAAAAAGATAAAAAGCGTTTCCTGCTACCTCCTCATTCTTGCCATCTTCATATTGCTTCATAAAGATTTCAAGCAATGGAACACATGCCATAGCAGCCATTTTGCCATCATTCCATGTATTCGGTTCTATCCAAACCTTGTCGATTTCCTCACGCATTGTAGGGGTGAACCCGATAAAACTGTAGTTCTTCCATGACTTCACCGTGCGCATAGCAGCAGGATACTTGTTTGGATAATTAGGGGTTGTCGTTTAATTCTAAGAATTCAATATCTATAGACGAGGGTATGCCTTCCGAGGTTGCCATCGTCTGCTTATTTTCGGAGTTTTATCGTAATTTTGGTCGATTCTTGTCTTGTCAGGGCATAGTTATCCCTTGCATGGAGGATAATGCTATACGAGGTTAAGCAGCCTGATGGAGTTCCGCTTTTGCAATTCTTCTTGCCAGTTGTACTGCATTAGCCGTGTGGATGCCGAAGAAGATGATTAGGATTTCTGTCTTCTTGATTCGGCCGCTTATCCGCTTGAGTCCGTAATGTTCCTTCTGCGTTCCAAAGGATCCTTCCATTGCTGTGGCTCGTACACGGGCAAGTTCTTTCTTGACCATGCTGACAGTGGACGTGGTTTCTCGCTTCCTGCCTTTCTGCGAGAATGAAGTCACAATGTTTTGTTCACTGCAGAAAGAACGGTTGGCATTACCAGAATAACTGCAGTCGCCAGCCAGTTTGGTGATCTTCTCTCCAAAGAGTTTCTCTGCAAGCTTTACACAATGCACAAGACGAGTACCCTCATTGAATGCGTTGAACGAAAGTTTCTCGATGAACGATAGGCCATCAACCTGTATGTTGTTACACTTGGCTCCAAACTCGACCTTCTTTACTTCCTTGCCACGGACGATTGGACGTATGTATGGTTTGTTGACGCTTACGATACGATTAGGAATGCTCTCCTTGGCATTGCCACTCTCGTGATGCTTATGCTGCTGACGGTATATCTTCGTTATCGTCTCTATTTCTGCGAGTTGCTTATCGGAGAAGATTCCTGCGCAGGGATTTTCTCTGTCGAGTCTTCTTAACTCTTTGAGAATCTTCCCTAACAGATCCAACTGTCGACGGATCATCCTGCGAGTACGCTTGTTGGTGTGATGGCGTTGCTTCACATAGGCCATGTTGTCGTGGGCAACATCAAGGTACTTCGTCCTCATGCGGTGAATGCCGAGTTCCTTACTTGCCTCACACATCATTGTATATACCTTCTCTACGCATTCCCATAGCAACTTTGTGTCAGTGGGGTAACGCATGCTGCTTTCGTAGCACGTTGCATCGGTATAGATTGTATCAAGATTCCTCATGTATGGTTTCCATGTTTCTGCCAATGACTCCTGCTGAGTCTGGATCTTCAGGCGCTTGGACAGTTCAAGGATAATATCATCTATGAGCTTGTAGTTGGTCAGGGGATTGGCTGAACTTATTCGGATGCCACAGAATATCTGATAGTGTATGTTGGCGTTGAGCTGCTCCATAAGTTTTGGGGCAGACAATCCGGTATACGACTTGAGGAACATGAGTGCCACCTTGCCTTCAGGGCTGAAGTAAGATTTGCGACCGACTTTTCTGCGTGGAACAGAGTCAATCAAACCGAATCTAATGGCCATCTCACGCAACGGAAGGAGGGCATGAAAGCGTCCGAGTTCACTCTTTTTGAACGACTCTTCATAATCTTTGTAAAAATCAAACTCTGTGAACGCAAGACCTGGTGTTATTTCAGAAAATTGTAGTACCTTTGCCATGACGATTATTTTTCGTTTCCCCCAAAACAGGCCGGTCAAAGCAGTTTGGGGGATTTTTTATTATTTTATGCAAAGATACAAAATTCTTATAACACTGACAATTAGATCGTTAGGTTGTTTTTGACTGATTTACGAGCATCCCTAATTATTCTTGATGTCTTGCAGCATATGTCCAAGAGTCTCTGTCATACACTTGGCTTGCATATATCGTTCTTCATCTGTCTCACTGGTTGCATAGTCACAACAGTCAGTATACCATTCTTCATGCGGAAGGTCACTCTCCACAACATATTTGCGGCTGTCTATGGCTTCCGACCAATAGGTCAGATAGCGGATTAGTACTTCATGAGGCAATGCCTTCAGCTCTTCTACGACTTTCTGTATTTTCTTGTCTACAACTAAATCGTAATAATCGCCATCGGCGTTGTAGATGAAATCGAATGAGTCTTTGTGCATGTTTTGTTTATTCTGTCATTTGTGCTTCTTTGTGTAAAGAAGCACTATAGTTATTCGTCTCTATTGTTAATCTCGAAAATCTACTTCTGAATTCCTGTCAAGCTATTTGTCAGAGGCTTGGCAGATTTTCGCTTACGACTTACTTTTTAAAAAGTTCATCTTGTAAACCAGGTGCCAAAAATTAGTGCACTCACTATTCTCCAATACGTAAATCTCATAAACAACAAGCCTATTGCTAGAATTAAGTATGCACTAAATTAATTCCGCCAACAGGTAGTTTTAAAAAATCATATTAGTATAGCTCAAAATTACTATTGGGGTATTTACAATAATTGAGATACTTTATCCAACACTTCCAATACTTTCAAAATTCCTTTTGCATGAACCACAAATGAAAAGAGTCCATCTAATGCACGTTTATCTCCATGCATATACGCATTTCTCGCCAAAATCATTTGTGTCCCATCATTGATCAAACTCGTGTCGCTTGTAGCTAATTGTGTATTTATTAGGTCCTCAAATTTTTCAGGAGTACTATTTCCTACTGCTGCCAAATGTTTGCACAACAACGGAATGACAAACTCAAAAGCCACAAAGGTGTAAGCAAAACTGTCTCGATTGTTTGTTCCTGTTATTTTCAACAACTGATGAAAGGCCATATCTAATTGGGCGATAGTTTCGTTTCTATTGTTCTCATTCAATCGAGCTGAAGCATTAATCTTTTTCTTTATGCTCTCCATCAAGCTGTAACTCTCACGTAAGTAACTTCGGCGATAGCAATATCCTATAGTTTTTACGAGATGCATTGCGTTTTCTCTTGATTCTTCTTTGGAAAAATGAAATAGCGGCGACTCTTTTAAGTAATATTCATCTGCTCCATTATCGATTAGAGCTTTCAGATTCCATGATTTGCTGGAAGCCGTGAATATTATCACTTGATTTCCAGGATTGGCCTGTTTGATACCTTGCAAAACTTTCATTCCTGAGAATTCCATAACATTTAAATCCTTATTCTCCTCACAAGCCATCAAACGCAAATCCAAGAATATTACATCATAATAACCTTCTTTCAGTTTGTCCCTAATGGCCTTTGGAAGAGCGTTATACGATGCTGTCTCTTTGTCGTGAACATCAAATGCTTCTACGTCTCTCACACAACACTTCAATACCTCTTTCCAACCTTCATTTCCTTTGTCGTCAATCAGCAGATACTTTCCTCCTTTTTGTTTCTCTTGCTTAGGTATAAGATTGGTATCCTTTTTATCATTGTCAGACGTATCTTCCAACACATCACGTATATCCAAATTCTTTATTATAGAATATCTGAAAAACAAATTCATTTCAGCTTTTCGCAGTATCTCAGAGATACGATTTGGATCTTTCGATACAAAGCGATTGAGAGCCATCAATCCCCATTCGTTTGCCAACGAATGATGTCCGTATGTCGCATCTTCTTTTACGTGAATTCTGTTCAGAAAACCACTTTCATAGGTTTCACAAGTCAGTACAACTGTATTTGTCAATGTCGCATCTAAGTCTTCAATCTGGCAGAGAGCAAAGCCTTCTGTTTGCAAAATCTGCGAATAGGGGAAATATCGATAAAAATCTGAAATTGGTTGGTCTGTTACACCTATGATTCGCGATAGTATCGCATGTTTCAACTGTGGACACATCAGCCTAAGAGTAAAAGCCAGTTGCATACCACGTATACCATATTCATCCAAATCTATAATAATGGTGTCTGTCGTTAAATCTAATGAAGACTTAATGACCACATCTATGTTCGTATCGACAATAATTTGATGGTATTTACAATTGTTCGCCTCCTTCAACAAATAACAATTACTGAACTTCTCCTTTTTGCCAAATACAACAATGTTGTCGGGAGCACTCATATTGATTTGGTCATCTAGTAATAGATTTAAGTCTATATCAGCACTATCTTTATAGTGCTGGATAAAAAGTTTCAATCGTCTATAAAACAACTCTTTAGGCATTTCGTATACTACATGAAATTCTCGTTCAAAATTAACTAAGCTACAACCTTTAGAGTATTTAACCAGAGGAATGTCACCAACCATATCCTCTAAATCTGACAACAATATAGAAGCATTTTTCCATTTTCCGTTGTCATTTATTGACAAAGACGAATGATAGCAAATACATGCAGCATCTTTAAAGTCCTCAACTTTAGTTTCTTTACATGGCTTCACCCATCTTATAACATCATCATAAATACCAGTTTCAATGTACTGACAAGCGTTTGTCAATTCACCAAATTGGTTGTCATCTATAATGTAGATATACTCTTTCTCTTCCATCATTTAATTGTTATATTTAGTTTTATAGAAAATGAACTCATGAGTAAAACCTATCGCAGATTCCTCTATCTTCTCAACTTCTTTCTCATCATCTCGTTTTAAGATATTCCAACGCAGATTTTCACTATTCCATTTAGATATAATTGACCAGTCACAATAACTTCGCATTTTATCTTTTATAACCCCCAAGTCACCTGCATCTTCACTCAACCTTTTTATGGCATCATTAATATCTACTGACGGGAACGACCCGATTTGTGTAAGCTGAATTGCATAAACAATCCATCCATTCATTGTTTTTTTGGAGCATGAAACATGTATATTTTTATATTCTTGATACCGGCAAAACATTGACAACACACGCGCCATACACCAGCGCAAAATATATACATTTGTATAAAAGTCTGCTTTTATTAATTCTTTTGAATCATATTCAAATACAAACTGTGTATACTGTCCTTCTATATATTTTATCAAATCAAACAGCTTGGGCGATCTTACTCTTATTGTATTTCTGAATATGTCAATTATGCCTCCATGCCGTTTAATTGGATGTTCTTCCAATTTTTCCCAATCATCCCATGTCTCCGTATGGAGTTTCTCGTCATAACCAAGCCATCCTTTAATATTGTTACTGACACCTGATATAAAAGTCTTGACTAAACTGTATAATGACTGTGGAATATTGGGATGTCTATTTGCTTCTTCGTAAAAAACGGTTCGACATTGCTCGATAAACGGTCCGACAGTCCAACTTGTATCAGGAAAATCATGAGTCAAAAATTTCAGTCCATTGGGCTCTTCGAATAAACGCAGAACTTCATATGTAGCCTCAATATCATGTTTCTTGCCCTCATTCTTATTATTCACTACCTCTATTACATTTTCACAATCAATGTTCTTCTTCGTGACTTTTCCTATCAGCTTATCCAATCGTGACCGCAGAGACATATACAAGGGGTTCTTACCTCCCCTTATCATTTTCAGATATTCTATTTTTCCGTCAAGAACATTTTCTAATGAAACGAACTCACCATACGTCCTATGTTTTACATATGCATTATGATACAATGCATATTTTTGACTTGCAACCGCATAACTATAGCATTCCCACATAAATAACAGTGACCGAATCTCCCTAACATACGCTTTCGGAGCATTAACCTTATCACTTATTACAAGGCCCGTAACCTCTTGATACCCTCCACGTTTTTGTAACTTAACTTTTGATGTGTTTATCGTAAAATGTTCTTCTGCTATGATATGGCGTAGTTCTTTACAGAAATCTCCATCGTGTTGATATACATTGTGCATACTGCTGAATGTTATATCATCAGCATAACGTGTATAAGTCAATCCAAACCGTCGTGCTACACCTGAGAGTTTCCAATCCAAACGTTCACATACAATATTCGATAACATAGGAGACGTAGGGGCTCCTTGTGGCAAGACGTATCGTTTATTTCCTTTCTCGTCTTCAATCTCCATAGAACAAAGACCAGCAATAGCACTTGCAACCTCTTTAGTCAGACATAAAGGTCGTAATTGTAGTTTTTTCCATACTCTTGCTTGATCTATGCTTGGAAAAAAATCTTGTAGGTCTACATTAAATATGTAATTCTTTCCTATATGAGGTGATGCATTATCAACTATAGACTTACCACGAACAAATCCAGTAACATTGTCCTTAGGATAATATATCAATTCCAATAAATAGTTCAGACATTTCAGAATCTCTTTCAATCCTCTTACTGGAGCTGATATATGTCTATAGCCTCCAGATTTCTTAGGAATTTCGAAAGAGACATAATTACGGACTGATCTTTTCGGTGAGGAGAAATAGCAATAGTCCTCCCAAGAAATTGGATAGTATTCAACACCATATTCTTTCGCCATATTTTGTTTAATGACATTAAGAACACTGTGTAAATCCCTTGACGTTGTCATGGTACTTATCCTTTTTCTGATTATCCTATCATCCATAATTATTCCTTTTACTTAAAAAGAGAGCCTTCGAGATTTCTCTTCTTTATTTCACACGCGACAAGGCGAAAGCGATGGCGTGAACGTCTAAACATTGTTTATTCTCCAAAACTGAAGAACATCAGTCAAATCTACGACTGACGGTGCAAAAGTTTATCTCTCAGGCTCTTTTATTCCTTTCTAACTAAAATTTAGTCACACGATGTTAATGTTCTTCATCACCTTCTCCACCTCTTCCAAAGGCACATTCAGCATACGAGATACATAAAGCGGTGTAATGACATCCATACTTCCTGACTGGCGTTCCATGCCAATCAGATACTCTATGTTCTTTTTCAAATCGCCAAGACTGTTTGAGAATGTAGCTGAAGCCTGTTCCTTGTTTTCCGCTTCCTTTGCTTTGAAAGCATCAAACGTCTCACTGCCATCCTCACCATATTTACCATCCTTTGCCTCGTATATAACCGATGGTTCCAGTACTTCCACTATATGCCATGCACCTTGTGGCACAACACAGCCATAATTACCAACGGTGGGGTCAAGATGAATACGCTCTATCTCGTTTCCATTTTCATCACAGATGACCTCCACAATCTTACCGCACAAGAGAAAAACATTCTCCGTACTTTGTGGATGTCTGTGGATAGGCACAACCGTACCAGGAAGCAATGCATTCAGCATACGCTGGCTTGTATCAGCCGACGATGTGCGCAAGTCTAAGTTCTGACGTAAACGAGGATTCTCTTTTGCTTGTTCAAACAAACTGTCAAGAAATTCTTTATTTATTTCCATACCGTTATATTCAATTATTGGGCATCCGCTTCGCCCTTCTTGGAACAAAGAGGTAGAAGCAGAATGCCCAAATAGCCTTTATTATTTCCATTTTATTCAATATCTGCGCAACACGACTTGGAATGCTTCTGCATAGTTACATCCCCACTGGCTTCCGCGCATAGCTGCCAACCCCGTGATATACTCCACACTACGAGGATGTGGATAAGGACGCATCACACCACGGTACATAGAGAGAGCCTTACACTTAGCCTGTATTCCATTCTGTCCAACCTCTACATAACAGTTCGGACGGAACAGATTCATGGCATCGTTTATAGCCCACTCAGAGCACGATGGTACTTCCATATACCAGAACTCTTTCACAGGCTTCATTGTCGGCTGACGCTGAAACAAACGTATAGCCTCCTGACAAGCCATTGAGGTTTGCAAGTGGTCATTGTTGGTGTCAGCAGGATGATGAGTAATCACAATATCAGGCTCACTCTCACGGATTGCGCTCTCAATAAACTGCACCAATTTCAAGTGCGGAACAGTGTTCATCTCGATGTTTGGAAAAGTAGCCTCATACTTCTTACTCACACCAACATAGTTGGTGGCAGCATCCGTGTCACCTTCCAACTCTGCATCCGAAGGACGGAAAGCTCTTGCCTTTGCCTCTGTACACATTATGGCTACATCTACTTCGTCGCCTTCATGCGACCATTTCCACATTGATGCACCAGCTCCGAGAACCTCGTCATCGGGGTGGGCTACTACTAATAAGTATTTCATTATTTTTTCTTTCTTAAATTTATTACTAATGATATTTGATATTTTAATATAGCCTTAATGCATTCATTTGTATATGCTTCATCTACTTTATCTATTGTATTCTTTTGATAAAGAGTACATATTCTTTCAATCGTTGATTCTATAATACTTGTTGCTTCTTTTAACAATATTGGCAGTTGTATATTGATACGATTTCCCTGTGAATAAAATTGATTTCGTGAACCTGACGTAATGAAATTTCCAAATTCGTCCATATCTGGACTGTAAATTACCACATCGGCTGGTTCTCCATTTACGGCGGTGTAATATATGCAACATCTCAAGTCCCAAGGTCCATTATGCACATATTCATTCCTAAAAGTTTCTATTTTTCTTATTACTGGTGGTTCAGTAAAAAGCAATCCATTGTCTTTTAATGATGGATCAATGTTTTTTAGACCTTTATTAAAAAGAGTGTTTACGCTTCGCATTTTCTTATATTGAGAAAAATCATATTTTCCAAATTCAAATTGCTCCACTGCAACTTTGGCTAAAAGATCAAATATAGATGCATACGCAACAAAAATACTATTTAATAATACATGAGCTTCTGTTTCTTGTTCACCACCAATTCTTCCTGCTGAAGTATAATAACATTCTTCATATTTGGCTTCATATGGTACTATATTATAGAATCTCTGTAGAAATGTTGCAACAGCTTGCAATCTATCTTGAATTGCTGCATTTTTACACCATATATCAAAGTAATATATATACAATCCAAATATTGGGTGATGATTTGTATGTCTTTTAAACTGCTCATAAGCATCTTTAGAAGTGCTTAATTTTGGACTAATTCCACAATCAATAATCCATTGTGGCATAAAAGAGTCGACCTTGCTATAATCTATTCTTTGGAATATAAATTCACGAATGGAATTATGTAATTTATCACAACTAAATTCCATTACATGATTAAGTTGTTGACGACATTCTTCTACAATATTCATATGTTGATTGCAACCCATTCTTTCATTAGTCCTTTATTAAGTTATTCAACTTGACAAAAATGTAATTTATTATTTTATCATCTTCGCATACCCCACCAACCTATCATGCATCCACTGCGGATACTTTCCACAAGCAGTATATAGGATAGCAATGACAGTCCAGATAATCAGTTTGATGTCACCAAAGAACGAGGCGTGCTTTACGTAATACACATCAAGTTTCAAGCGGATGGGCAATACTTTCTCATTATATTCTTCCTCATCTGGAAATTGGTCACCAAAGATATAATCCCACAAACTTGATTGCGAAGTCAAACCACAAGGCACAGTAGCTGCAATAGCATTAGCACCTCCACGTGTAATGTCAACTTGATCAACAGCAGCAGGACGCGGACCAACAATCGACATAGTGCCATTCAGAATGTTCATCAACTGAGGTAACTCATCAATCTTCAGTCTTCGCATAATCTTACCCCACCAGAATATACGGTCTTGGTCAGGACGTAACGAAGCCTCATTAGCCCCTCTTGCCACACGCATAGACCGGAACTTCCACATCTTAAACTTCTTGTTGTCCTTGCCCACACGGTTGGCAAAGTAAAACAATGGGCCTGGGTCACTTAATTCTGTTAGGACAATAGAAAAAATCCATATTGGTGAAGTACCTACAATGCCAATAAAGGCACATACGAAATCGAAAATACGTTTTGTAAATTTATAAATCATGATTATCTTAATTTTTTAGTGACGCAGGTTTTTGTATATGAGCAAATAATTGGGTTAGTAGAGTTTCTGTCAACGACTCAGGAAAAGTTATATTATGTTTCCATACATTTGCTCTCCAACGTTCGTATTTAAATAACAAGCCCTTCAAAAAACCTTCAGGAGCTTTTTTATTAAACTCTGGAGATAAAATATCATTTAGGACTCGTGTTTCAAGTTCTTTATTTCGCTCAAACTTAGGAAAAATATCTGACGGAAATCCAAGATAATCAATACACAGGGCATTTTGGCAATTCATAAAATGATAAAGGTTATACTGTTTGGCGACCTTTACCACAAAATCCCAATCCACATCCTTGCTATGCTTTAAGACGAATGTTCCCCAATCAAGCAACTGTCTTAAATTCATTTCGGTAGAAGCGAAATGCGTAGCCGAATGTTTCAAAATGAATAAAGCATTGAAATTTGCTGAAGGAAAATAGATTTCCTCTCCATTTATTTCAGACCTAACACTTTCTTCGTATGCAAGACGTTTCAATATTCTTTCATAGCTTGCATTTTTTCGATGCCCTGGCACACAGAGAAAATCAGAATAATTCTCAATTGTTACGCCTTTATAATTGAAAATCGTATGATGATGGTGTCCATAATCTATCTTTACTCCTTTCTCACTTAAAGCATTGTCCCCCCTTTTTTGTTCACCAAAAAGCCAAATATCAATATCTCCTAAAGGACGATGATTAGGAACTGGATAATTCAAACTCAATCCGTAGCCTTTTGCCACAAGCATCTTTATACCATGCGTCCTATAGAAAGCAGCCAATTCACTCATCACGTGTTTGTGCTGTTCATAAATACGTTCAATGGTCAACGAATAACCAAGCCACTGCATTTTCTTGAGTTTCAAAGGTGCGGCATCTAATGATTTCAACAACTCCTTATTACTTGGATTCTCCAATAATAACTGCAAACCATCTGCAGCAATAGCATTGACACCTTGACTCACACTTATACAGAACAGTTTTCCCCAATTAGTTTTACTAAAATCACAATCATTGTCAGAACAAACAAGCATATCAGTGAATAGCCCTAACCTAACGAGGTACAACAATGTTCTAATTGTTTCATTCATTTTCTAATACCCGATAATTAGTCTTAACCATTTATACCTTCTGCCATTATCCAATCTATCTATTACCTTATCTATTGCAATCGGAACAATTAGCCCCACAGAGAAAAGTAGAACAACACATACAATTATTTGTAAATGCAAAATATTAACTGCTATGAATTTTGTAGCATATTGCCCAAACCATGACAATAAATAGATAGAATACGTATAACGTCCATAAGATAGAATATGACTAACAACCCACTCTTTTTTTATTAAACAAGAACAGACACTCAACGTCATCCATATCCCAACCAATGCAGCAATAACTTTATAGGCAAAAAAGTCGCTTGATGGCAGAATAATAAAAAGTACACTTAAAACAATAGATAAAGAGATATTAAAATACCCCCCCCGATTGATTATTCGTTGTACTACAACTTCATATTTCTTATATTGAATTCCTATCACAAAGAAAGGCATATACCACAATACTGCCCCCATATTGAACCAGTCAATATTACCACCCCTTTGCCATAACAACCATGATATTACAATAACAATCAAACACCATTTACTTTTCTTCATATCCACATGCGATACAGAAAAAATAGCCATTAGCACAAATACCATAAACAACGTTATCAGATACCATAAATATCCCATAGTACTGCCTTCTGTGCTTGGTGCTATAAACATTTCAAAAAATGATGTGATAGAAAACTGACGATTAACACTGGCAAAACTTGAAAAAACGTATTTTATGCCCCAAAGAACAACACCTAAGACAAGGTAAGGTACAAGCAATCTTTGTACTTTCTTTTTCACCAACTTCTTTTTATCCATTTCAATAAAAGACTCATTGGTCAATGAAAAAAGAAACCCTGAAATAAAGAAGAACAAGGGCATGTGAAAATTGTATATCCACTGGAATAAATAAGGACAATCTTCAGCAATATTTGTTCCTGCATAACCACTGTGTCCCAGAACGACCAAAACAATACCAATAATACTCATCATTGGCATCAAGTTATTTTTTTTATCACTCATAACTATTTATATTTTCACACCAGATTTGGCTTTTCTAAACTCTGGGTTCATTTGTTTTTTAAAATTTCCCCATGTTCCCCAAAAGAAAGCCGGAAAGTCACCTAAAATCCAATCTTGATAATACAGTCCCTTTCCAAAGAATTTAAACCAAGAAGGATTACATTTAAATCTATTGGGCGATTTTAGAAACCATAAAACATCAAACCCCAAATGACGCAATCGCTTACCAAATTCGTAATGATATTTACGCAATGGTTTACCAAGTGTCATGTCAGCAATCATAGTTGCGTAATCCATTCCAGACTTAAAGGCTGAACGTACACATGCAGGAATACGAGGATTTATTTCCATAATCAACAACTCCTTTGTATTAGGTTCCTCTATTAAATCGAAGTCTGCAAAACCAATCCAACCAATGGATTTCAACACCTGACTACATACGTTTGCTATTTGTTTATTTTCAATAGTCACATTACAGCAGCTACTACCTCCATTAACTGGATAATAACGTTGTTTCCAAATAACAGAGCTATAAGCCATATTGCCTTGTTCGTCTGTCATAATCTGAACTTTTATTTGCCTACCACCTTGTGGAATAAATCTCTGCAAATGACAATCTCCATATTTCTCATGAATAGATGGGTAAATACGAAGAAACTCTTCTAACGATTTTACTAACGTCATACCACGTCCACCACTTGTAAGATTAGGTTTCAACAAACCAGGATAAGGAAAAGTCCTCAACTCTTCAACATCTGCAAGAGTTTCATTTTTATCAAGTTTTTTTTCTGCATTACTTATGTCTATTGTTAATGGATGAGGGAAACCTTTTTCCTTACAAACACGCATCAATTGATTCTTATCATATCCTTTCTCGAATATATCACGAGAAGGCATCAATACCCCAGTAAGTTTTAGAAGTTCATCTTTATGAAAACTCATAAACTCTGCTGTTGCATCACTTGTTGGAATTAATACGTCAAAATGATTTTCTTTTAGGAACTTGAGCATAAATGCAACATATCCCTTATCATGGCTATCTGGTCCTATATAACGTTCATCGGCAAACTTTGTGTGAAAACCATATTCATTTTTATCATCACAAATAACCCCAACCATGTAACCACTTTTCTTCAAGCATTCTGCTATTGCCATAGCATGAGCTGCTCCACCATCCAAAATTAAAACTTTTTCCATGTTTCAGCATTACTTGTTTTCAACCATTACACACTCTCCATGTCCTTTCAATCCCATAGTTGTAAACACTACACGGTCACACTGATCTGTTCCAAGTGGAAAGCGCATAACGCCATATTGCAATATCAATGGCCAACAGTCTTTCTGGAGTTTCCATACATTCTCACACTTTCCATCCTTATATTCCTTCATACGGCTATAGTTGTCTTTTTCATTCTCTCCACCTTCAACACCAGTTGAGAAGAATGCACGTCCATCAGCAAACGAAGCACAACCATGACATGGACCTTCGAAGTCCTGTAATATTTCTATTTTGTGTGTCTTTCTATCCATACGAACAAAATGCACAGTATCAGGACAAGAACCTGCATCTGTACCCCAAAGCAATGCATCCTTAGTAAAGCATACACCAATGGCTCGCCAATCTTGACTATATTGTCCTATTAGTTTCCACGAATCACCATTATCATCCGAGCGATAAAGACGGTTTTCACTTCCATTGTCTCCATAGTCACCCGTACCAAGCCATAAGCAATGTTCGTATTCATCCCATTTCACAAAATGAAGATGACGAATTTCTCCAACTTTCCAAGTTTTCACAATATGGAATGTCATGCCATTGTCTGTACTTCTCCAAAGATGAATGTCATGGTCGCGATTAGGGTTGAGCAAATACTCTGCAAAGAAAATTGAGCCATTAGGAGCTACGCATACACCCTGATGTCCAGGTTTATTGCCTTGATAACCCTCCCAAACATTCACCACTCTTCCTTTCTTATCGAATATATAAGTCTTTCGTTTGGCTGTAACAAGAATGTTTCCATTCTGCAACGGCAATAAATGATGCAATCCCACACGAAGCAGTTGACTTGACAGACGATGACATCCCAACAGTCGATCCTTCAGTCCACCCACCTTATACACATTACTTACTCTTTTACCGGTATAATCCACGGCAAAGAACTTCATGCCTTTCGCAACCCATATTTTGTCTTGTGTCTGGTATAAAGCCTTTGCGTTAATAAGTTTCTTAAATCCAATCATGTTTATTCCATAATAAGTGTTTGGAGTTCTTTTTCCAAACCGTTCATATAATGTTCAAAAGTGAAATGCTCATTAAAATACCTGCGAGCATTCACTCCACAATCCTTATATTTTTCAGGACTCTCTATATACGATTGCATTAAGTCTGCAAGTCCCTTGTAATCTCCTGCACCAACACAAGCACCACACTCAGCCTCCTTTATAACCTCGTTCGCAGCTCCATTGATAGCCCCCAAAATAGGTTTGCCTGTTGTCATATACATTTGCAATTTACCAGGCATAGTGTTTCCTACTTCATTGTTTCCTCTTAGGGTTATCAGCAAGACATCAGCCTTTTTATAAAATGAAGGCATGTCGTCTCGCTTTTGATTACCATAGAAAACCACATTGTTTGTCAGACCTTTTTCTTTTACCATGGTTTCAAGTGTGCTACGCATACTGCCATCACCCACTATATGCACCTTGTAGTCTGTTTTTGCTCCCAATTCTGCTGCTGCATTCACTATGACATCAATTCTTTGTCCTTTGCCAAGATTTCCTGCAAACATAAAGTCAACACATCCATCATGTGTTTCTTTTTGTAAATCCATTGAAAGCATACCCCCACCTGCATGTTGTGGTAAATGTCCCATACGCTCACGCTCTATTCCATTTACACGACTTAAATAATCCATAAATGGTCTGCTTGTTACCAATATACGGTCTGCACTTTGATAAAGTTTCTTACTCATTTTTGCCACAAGGAGCATTAATGGATTTTTTCCACTTTTCAATATGGATTCCGCAGAGACAGGCCACAAGTCAAGAGTATAAAATAATACTGGCGTGCCATACATTTTTTTATACTCTACTGCCGCATACATGCTTGTTATTGGGCTTAACTGATAGCCTATAACAACATCAAAGTCAGCCTTCAATTTATGAATCATCCTCCTGCTATTCTCGACAAAACTGATATAATTCCACAAAAGGTTGAACGGGTTGTGACCTCTTGGATGTTGTCTGACATGAATTACATATACACCTGTTTTTTCGTAATATTCCGATTCTTTTTGCCGACAACCTTCCAATGTCTCGAAACCATTATACACTATACCTTTAGGGTAATTAGGAATTCCACAAAGTACAGTCACCTCATGCCCACGTCTAACAAGTTCGGGAGCAATTTCATTGATTTGAAATTGTTCTGGATAATAATATTGTGTTACTATTAGTATCTTCATTGTATATTATACATTATTTCAGTCTGTTTTTGGGGATATAAAATTTTTAAAGTCCAGGGGGGTAGGGAAATAAATGTTTTATTTAACTAACCTATTATACAGATTAATGTATTTCTCGAAACATTTGTCTTTATCAAACAATAATTCAGCGCGTTGTCTACAATCTTTTGCAGACAATGGCATTTTTGACATTCTATGTATTGCACCTATCAAAGCATCTACATTTCCTTGCTCTATAACAATACCTGTTCTTTCATCAACTGCTTCTGGAGATCCACCAGTACGATAAGTTATCACAGGTGTACCACAAGCCAATGCCTCCAAGTTGACAGTTGGGAATGTATCCAAATAAGTCAAATTGCAGAAAACATCTGCCATTGAATAAAACTCTGCCAATTCCTGTTGGCTTTCTGTACGTGTCACGCCAATCACATTCTGAGGTATTTTTTTTAACTGACTTTTTTTTAGTCCGACAAGCACTATTGAATATTTATCAGAAGGCATGCTTCTACTCAACTTTAAAAAATCATCAAGCCCCTTACGCTTATTCCAAGGAGCCGCAACGCCCAATATTACGAATTTTTCTTTAATGCCATACTTTTCACGCAACCTGCAACCATTGACTGGCATAAACTTTTTCAAGTCAACCCCATTATGTATTACCTCTATATGACAATTTTTCAAAAAAGAGTACTTTAAAAAAGATGCCTGCCATTCTGAAACAGGAACCATTGTCAAATTTTTAACGGATGGAAACAACCGCTTTTTTAATTCATATAATTGTTGGGACCTATCAAAAAAAGGAGAAACTGTATAACCGGACTCCGCATTACAGTCAAAACATCCTGTTTTCCACTTATCACAGCCAATACCTTCAAAATGGAAACACCTACCAGTAAATGGCCAACAATCATGCATAGTCCAAACCACAGGAATTTCCACTGTATCAAGGTATTCAAACAGAACTTTGAAATTGCAAAAATAGCCATGAATATTATGGAGATGTATAATGTCCGGATTAAATGCCTTAATTCGTTCCACAAGAGCATTTGTTTTATGTGTGCTCAACAGCCCATGTTTGTCCAACAATTTCGCGCCAAGAGCATGCATAAACTCATCTATTTTTGTTGTAACAGCAAAATGTGGCAGCAATGTAGGATTTTCATTGCGCGTACTATGAGCCACAAACACTTGATAACCATATTTCTGCGCCAATAGTCCAACTTGCTCAACAATACGGCCTGGAGCGCCAAAATTAACAGCTCCAGATATATATAATATTTTCTTTTTCATTAAAAGACTTTCCTATCTTTTTTATTTTCAAAGATTTCCATGTGTGCTTTTGCCATATTTTCAATTGTAAACTTCATTGCCGTACTTATACAGTCCGTATAAGCACCCAATAAAAGTGCAGATTGTATTTTATGCGCCAAAGCAGAATCATCTCCTACAGATACTATATACCCATTCTTGCCATTTTTTATCATTTCAAGTGCGGAAACACACCTATCGGTTGCAACTACAGGCACACCAAATGCAAGAGCTTCATTAGTTATCAATCCCCAAATATCTTCTCTGGTTGGAAATGCCACACAATCTGCCGCTTGATAATATAGAGACAATTCTGATTTTGTCTTGAACCCAATGAAATGAACGTTCTCCAAACAATGCATCCTCTTCATTTGTATATAATCATCTGTAGGTTCTCCGCCTATAATATATATGCCTGTGTCTTTTTGCATAAACTTGGCTGCTTTCAATAGGACATCAAAGCCCTTTCTATAAATAAACCGACCAACAGAAATTATTACTTTATCCTCACTTATATTTAGCACATATTTTGCAAATTCTTTTATACTTTTTCTTGCTGCCAATGAAAAAGGATTATGAATTTCAGCCATTTGGCTAAAATTACACACAGTCTTTATATAACTGCATTTTCCCAAAGAACTCAATCTGACATCATCATGTATAAGTTCCGTAAAACACTTCTTCATGGCATTGAAATCTTCCAAGTCTAATATATAACCATTCTCACCATTATCAACCAATTCTGTTCCTGCAATGCATTGATTGGAAGATATGATTGGTAAACCATAAGCCATAGCTTCGTTTAAGACCTGTCCACAGCCTTCTCCACAAGAAAGAATTGTAAAAAGATCTGCAGCCGCATAGAACTCAGAAAGATTATTATTACCTTCAGCCACTATGAAATGTATATTTCCCACACTTACTTTATTGCAATCTAAAGGTAAATTTTGTGCATGTTCCACAACTACATAAATGCCTACAGAAGAATCAAGACTCTCTGCAAAATGCATCAAAACGCCATAATCATCTGTATATTTTTCTTCATGCAAGAAAAGTCCTACAGATAAAACCACTTTAGTTTCCTTTATTCCCAACTTTCGCTTGAAATAAGTGCGACCATCAAAAGTTAGCACATTGGCATCTACAATATCTTGTTCACTAATAGAAGTAAATGGGTATTTATATATCCTTGCATCTGCAATACCTAAAGATTTAAGGTATCTTATATGTTCATCCGCAGTAGTCAAATGCCCTATAGCACCCTTAAGCAAAAATTTCTTTAAAACACTTTTTAATAGCGTATCTTTCTTATTGAATCCACCATCATATTCAATATAGTATTGTCTGCCATGTAGGCGACACCACACGATAGCTTGCATAGTTGCAGGCGACACATAATTTGTGAATATTAAGAATTCTGATTCATGATCTTTTATATAATTCTTAAGAGCAGAGCCTTTTGAGCGATCGACCCCTACAAGCTGAAGAGCTAAATACACCTCCTTGAAATTCTTTGCATCCGTACCCTTCCATGCCGCATTTCGTTCTGCTGAATTATGCCGCTCATATAAAACAGTCAAATCACAATACTTACCGAGTTCATTAAAAAAATCGACACGATATGGCGAAGGTAAGTTTGTACAAAATATCACCTTCCTCATAGTCCCATAAACTTATCGTAATCCAAATGTCCTGCGTTTATCTCTTTTGCATATTTAAATTTGCACAAATATGCCATCAAGAACGTTTTAGGATTCTGTTGCTGTATCACTTGCTGTAAGAATCGCCAAAACTCACACCAATTTCGTCCTATAATACCTTTAAATCCCATTCCATGTTTACAAGCTAAATACTTTCGATTCACTATATACATATAGAGACTTTTTACACTTGATACACGATACTCAAGCGTAGCCAAATGTTTTATTGTGATTATTGGGTCAATGATACAGCGTAAGCTTTCCTTCTTTGCTTGCTTATAATAAGAATAGCTAAAATCCAAATCTTCAGCATAAGCATAACTCGTTAGATTCTCATCCCATCTAAGATGCCAACGGTCAACACAACTCTTCCTTACCACGAAAAAATAACCTTGTGCCCATTGAGTATCTGTTTGTGTTGAAATTCTATCTGGATAACGTCCAAGCATAGAGTATGTCACATGACCAATTTTACGATTGAAAAAAGATCTTGTACCCAACAAATATCCAACATTTGTCTGTGACTTTTGGGTCAATTCGTCTAAGCCTGCAATCATTGCTATAGAACTGTCTTCCATCAAGGTTGCAATATTTGTGAACGTATCATTATGAACATCTACATCATCATCGGAGAACACTAAAATTTCATTATCAGCTTTTGAGAATCCTAAGTTACGTGCCTTTGTCAAACTTGGTTTCTGCTGATATACATACACTCTTGAAGATATGGTATTGAAGCTATCAAGAATATGCTTGTTTTGACTGCAAACTTCTTCATTTTGTGATTGATCCACCACAATTATCTGTTGGGGGACATCCTTTGCTTCTGCCATACCTTTCAAAGTTCTACAGAGACTTTCTGGGCGATTCATTGTCGCTATGATAACAGTTATTGGTAATTCCATAATTTCATTTGTTGTTTACAAGCATATTTATAATGCGTCTACACTGGTGTATATTGTTTTTATTTTTTAAGACCCAAGCTTTAGCCTCAGTTCCCTTTTTATGAAGTTCTTCAACAGACATACTCATTATCTTATTTATAATACGCGCATACCCTTCTGTTGTTTCTTCATCAAAACTATAAATATATGGATAATATTCAGCCGGCATTCCTGGCAATCTTGTCGTCAAAATGGGAGTTCCAGATGCCATATATTCCATATTTTTAGATGGGAATGAATATTTTGTGTATTCTTCATGAGTTGGACGAGGATTCACAAGTACTGAAGCATGAAGTTCTGCTTGTACAATTTCTTCATTTGACGCCAACCCTCTGTATTCTATACGGTCATCAGCTTTAGCGCATTCTTTCAACTCGTCAGAATAAGGACCAGTACCATATAAAACAAGTTTTGCATCCAAATTCTTCAGCGACATAAAAGCATTAACGAGCATTCTTAAACCATATTTCGCTTGTAAAAAACCTGCATAAAGCAATTGTTTTGGTTGTTTTTTTTCTATAATACTATTTTTACTTTCTTGCATATCTATGTTTGCGAAACCTTCGATAACAACATATTTCTTATTTTTGATATTTATTTGAGTATTCATCTGTTCTGTAAGAAATATGTAATAATCAAATTTTCGTATATAACATTTGAGAAAAGCATGAAATAGTCGTATTTTTGAATTTATCTTACCTTCTTCATCAACAAGCCAGGGCAAATCAGTAACAATCCCTACAATTCTTGTATTGCAAAGTTTTGAAGCCAATAATGCTCCTATGCATGTGCTATAACACAAAGTATCACAAATTATCACTCTCTCCTCTTTTTCAAACAAGCAAAACTTAAAGCTTGTAAAAAAAGCATTTATAAATAAGCTTATATGCCTGAATATAGATAAATTAAAAGCAGGAAGGTAATGAAAATAAACACCATTTTCATTGTCAGATTTTATATTGTCATATCTTTTGCTATAAGCGAAAGCCGGAGGATTGGATACGACGTCTATTTTTACTCCATTTTTGACAAATCCTTCCGCCAAAACACGATAAAACTTTTGAACTGCATAAGCCGGATATTTGCCTGTCCGTGAGCGTATATTTTCTAATACACGAATGGATAAAAGTGAACTAATTAATTGTATCTTCATTATTTCAAAATGCTTCAAATATTGTTCTATAAGTTGTAAATGATTTCCATATCGGATCGTTAAAGAAATAAAAATAGTCAACAATCGTAATGAAAATTATCAAGAAAAGAAGACCCCGTCTTACTGTTGTATTTTCCACCGACTGATACATTATAGCATATGCAGCTAATCTGAATGCGACAAAGAAATTTGCGACTCGTCCAATCATTGGCATAACCACGCCAAAAGGAAGTATCAAAGCACCGATTGCTGATATTGCCACTAAACTTTTGTTTTTCACACAATCATTTTTATTTACAATAAAATAATATATAGATACAGCAACGGGAGTCATATAAATCCAAAATCCAAGCCCCCCATAGCCAACTTTACGGTCATCTGCGCCATACGTTTCTGCATACATCTGAAAATCATCCATGTTAAGTAATGGCGTAACAATATCATTAACAAGCCCACCATATAAATAAAGTACTACTAATAATAAAGCATAACCAATACCCCACAACTTAGTTCTTTTAAACGATAGCATTCCCCAAAAAGCGAATGGTAAAATAATCTTTGCAGAATTATGAATAAATGTACATAAGAACAATATGACCAAAACTATTAAATATTTTCTCTTCAGAATAAGGGGCCAACATGCAAGAAAAATCGCATCGACAAGAGCTTGACGCAACATTGCAAAATTCATAAGATACGTACTTGTACATATCGTATATAGAAAAACAGAAAAGACCCACCATCTTTTATCCGCATAATTTCTTATGAATTTATAATAAATTATATTTTCAACAATAGCTAAAACTGCAATGAATACAAAAAAGCCATATGGTATATGAGAAAATATCCAAATAAATAATCCCCAACCTGGTTCTTTATAAACATAGCCTTGAAGTACATCAGAGAAAGAAAAATTCGATGACGCAACTTCAAGATAGTTATTATAATATGAAACATAATCGCTACCGACATAATATTGCAATGACGCAATTATTGTCAATAACACAAAGCCCAATTTCATTCCATTCTTTATTTGTCCTTTGACTTCAAGAAAAGTGAACAAAATTGCTAAAAGGCTAACAAAAATGAGTACAAACATAAGATATTGTATTTAGTTTCGTATACTTACTCTAAAGTACCAATATTACGATATATATCAAGTAATACATTATTATTTTTAATTGGGTCGTGGCGTGCTTCAGCAATTGTTATGCAATTAAGATTATTATTGTTTTTCTCCTCAAACACACGACATAACAGATATGATAACATATCAATATCATCAAAACGGAATAAATAGGACTCCAATCCAATCATCATATCAGGTATACCACCTGCGTAGCTTCCTATACATGGTACACCTAAGATTTGAGCTTCACCTAAAGAATTCGGACTATTCTCTATTGACGAAGGACAAACGAATACATTACAATTCAAATATTCAGTTATCATCTCTTCTGTTGATAATGGTCCTAAAAATACAATATGCCTCTCAAGTTTGTTTTTAGAGATGAATTTTCTTAAATATCGTGCATAAGAAGAATAATGAATAAATCCATTTAACCCACAAAAGTGCGTTATATCATCTCCAGCTATTCTTATTTGGATGTCTGAGTAGACATCTAACAGTCTTGACACTGCCTTTAATACTTGATGTGCCCCTTTAAGAGGATACCAGGCTTGACTTAGAAAGATTGAATGCTTTTTACAATTTTCATATTTCCATTTTCTTGAAGCATAAAATGCTGGGCGTAGAGTTTCATTACATTTATGGTACATAATATTATGATTATAAGACCATACATGCGCTCTATCCCATTCCGTTCTGCCTATTACATGATGTACCTTACTAAGTAATTCAATTTCATATTTACCTTGTTTTCTAAAATTATTAGCCTCGTGTCCTATTCCACCTTTCAGAATATCTCTGAAAGTTAGACTCATCAAACGTTCTTCCAAAGTTATACCTGCACAATAATAATCTGCTATTACAGATTTTAGGCCTTGTATAGAAACAACGACATTTTCATTACCACAGGCATTTACATAAGATAAGCCATGAGTGAACTCCGTTCCATGAATATGGACAATATCAGGATGCTCTTTTTCTTTTATCTCAATGAAATATTTCTCATAACCTTTATTATATTTTTTATTCCCTTTACCATAAGGTATGATATAATAAACGATTTTTTTAACACATATTTTAGTTAGCGTATGCACTAACGTAGAAACGGTAACAACACAAAGTTCTATATTATCAGAATTAGCCAAAATATCTGCTGAAGAAGTCATCCAACCACCGCCTCCTTTAATGCAACTATTTCCTGTTAATTTAGCCAAAGGTTCAGGAAACAACATATTTGTAATCCAAAGTATTTTCATTTCTATAATTTTGGGAGTTTATAAAATATCGACCAAATAAATTGTCCATAAAATCTAATGCATATATATTTGAGTCTTAACAAAGCCCTCTTCCAACGTGGAATCTGATTATCTCGCGCCCATGTCGCGGTATAATGGTGTATTGACCGCGTATTATCACTTATATGCATTTCTCCAGTAGACGCTATTAACGGGCAAAAATAATCCCAAGGATAACAAATAACACCTTGTATGTTTGTTACAACAGACATGTCCGCATCTGGATTACTTTTTTTCAACATCCGTGTAATTATCTGTACAACAGTATCACCGATAACACCATTTATAGAATACAGATGTCGATTATTATAGCTTTCTAATATCTTCTTATAAAGGCCCAAACCAGGATTTGCTCCAAGGCCCAAACCAGGAGCAATAGAAGGATACAAACAATCACCTTTAGGTGATAATTCACATCCCATAAATGGGCCCTTTTCTATAATATCATCTATTGGTCTTATTAATTCTACATCTGTATCAAAATATAAACCACCAAAGTTATATAAAATCCAAAAACGAGCATAATCAGAAACAAAGGCATATTTTTTAGCTTTGTATGCCTCCGCAGTATAAGGAATTATATTAACATTGAAATTATCTTCATTCCATTCTTTAATCTCATATTCAGGAAGATATTTTTTCCAACTATCAATACATTTTTTTGATATCTCTGGCAATGGATTTCTACCAAACCAACAATAATGAATTACTTTTTGCATAACTCTATACTTTAAAAATCAATTCTCCCCCAAAACTTATTTTTCAATCTTATTGCAAGATATTTCAACCGACATAACAATGGTTCGGCAAAAGCCTCTTTTTGATAATTATACCATTCATAATCTTTATCCATATCTATAAATGGTGGTTCTTTTTTTATTATAAAATTTTCTTTTGTTTTAATATTATGAGTTCCACTTAAAGCTTTATTTGAATGTGTTCCTTCAATTCCAATATTACTTACTAAATTACAATTGGGGATTATTGAAAGAGCCCCATTTATCTTTGAATGAACTGCATATTGATAATCCCAACTATGCAAAGACTCCAAAACAGGAGACTTTCTTGTCCAATAAACATTATTAAAATATTTATTTTCTTCTGTTGTACTAAATTGATTGGTAAAGCCACCATTTTTGAAGAAAATTTTTATTGAAGTTTCTTTCATGTCAAAATTATCCCAAACACGTTTCCATGTTGCCCATCCCCAAGTATGGGCATATTGAGTAAATATATAATCATATTTTTTGAAAGCCAGAAAATCCATATCAACTAAAGGAGAATAACCAGATATATGTCTCACTTTTTCATTGCTTTTGTATTTTTCTAACAAATAGTCACAATAAGGGAAAAATGCCTGTGATGGGACACAATCATCTTCAAGTATTATCAATTTGTCTGTATACTGAAAAGCCCATGAAATCGCACAATAAGGTCCATAGCCACATCCTAAATTATTATTCATATAGTTTGTCTTAACATTGCAATTCCAATCAATAGAAGATATTAAATTTTCTATTTGACAAGAGGCTATTATATCTGATTCATTATAAGGTCTGGGACCATCCTTAAAAACATACAATTCGGTAATATTTGCCTCTCTTAAAGACCGCAATACTTGCTTTACATATTGAGGTCTATTAAATGTAATAAGTAGAACTGGACTCATATTTTCTTATTTAAACGTTTAACGATATGTAACTTACTCAAAATAAAACCTCTTTCATTACTATCAAGTCCAAAAGACAATATAATAATGCTTGACGATAACATACCCAACAAACTAAGTATAACCAAACGCATCCACCCCTCATCCATTTGATTTAATATTAAAAACGGAACAATAAAAGACAACAGGCTTACTATTAATACTGGAGTATATAGTTTTTTACAAACCATTTTTATAGACAATCCTATTTGAGATTTCAATATTAACAAATATATCAGTTGTGTTATTATACCTACAACAAATTGTAAAATGAAAACAGAATAAGGAGGATAGCCCAATTTAAGAACCAAATAATAGAAGGGGAAACCTATAATAACAATTCCACCACTTATAAATTGGAAGAATTTAACTTTACCAGTTGCTTGATTGGCTGTATTCATAGGACCACCCATTATACTGACCAAAGAAGAACCAAGTATTAACTGAATAAAGACATCCGTATACTCTGGGACATTTTTCAACCAAATTTTTAATATAAAATCTGTCTCAAACAAAAGAGGTATCCCCATAACAAGCAACAAATAAACAGAGAACTTTGCTCCCCTAACTATAAGAAGATGCATCTGCTTTATTTCATTAGAAGCATAATACTTTGTAATTTGGGGGTTGACTGCCATTTGAAAATTAACAGCAAACTGCAACACGGCATTTTGGACTTGAACAGCAATACCTCGTGCTGCATTAACGAGTGGGCCAAAAAAGATATTTAGTAACATATTTATTCCTTGAGTCAACAATACAGCTGAGAAATTGCCATATAAGCTCCATCCCGCAAAACTTAGCATCTCCATTAAGAGATTTCTATCTGAAACCTTTTTAACTTTTGTTTCTGCAAAGTTTCTATTACAATAGCTACTATAGACAAATCTAATTGCTATTTGTATACACAGCATCAAAAAAGCATACAGTATAAGACGATCTATTGGTGAAATAATTAACACAAAAACAATTATTAGTTTTAGTACAACCTCTAATATTGAAATATACGCAAATGCAGACATTTTCTCATGCGCAACAATAGTTGCGTTGTATGGTACACTAATTATTACAACAAATGAAGAAACTATCGAAAACTGAAGAACCCAAAACGCAGCAAGCATACGATCTGTAGGAATCTGCATTTTATTATACAGAAACCACATACCCACTGTTTCCGAAAGCAGGACTATTATTAATCCTATTATTATATGTATCTGTAAAGTTACATTAAAGACCAAATTTGCCCTTTGTCCATTTTTCCCTAACTCAAATGTTATATAACGCTGAGATGCTGAAGCCATTGCTGTATTCAAGAAACCGAACATTGCCACAACACCACCAACAACATTATATATTCCATAGTCCTCAACTCCCAAGGTATTCAATATTACCCTACTCGTATACAATGACACCAACATCATAAATGCCATTCTAACATAGAGAAGTAGCGTATTCTTGGCAATTCGGCTATTATTATGCTCCGTATTTTTGGATATTTGTGAAGAAGTTTTATTTGAAGATTGATTTGCCATAATATTATTACATTCAATTTTTTCTGTTAATTTTTTGAATTCACACAATAAATATTTTTCTTTTATCCATGCTTGAAATTTCATAAAAAAGCGAATATAAGCTTTTATATTCAAATTGTCACGACACTCAAGATGAGTGCTTACAGCACTTTTCAATATCGTCTATTACTTTTTTGTAAGACGAATGATAATCATCATTTTCAACCTCATAAACACAGTAATCAACACTCATTTTTTCCAAAATTTCATATTTTGCCTTGACCGTTAATTCTTTGTGCGACAGATCCTTATCATTATACGAAGAAACATCCTTTTCGACTATATCATAAAAGGCTATGCGATTTTTTGTAACTACTCAGCCCCCTAAGATTAGTGTACGCAGTTATGCTTGCCATTAAGTGGCTTGTTATTAACATTTCCATCATACGCATCATCCTTCTCTAATTTTAACCTCAATCTATTCAACCATTGAAAAGCGAAAGCAAATGAGGATTTCCCAGAACCATTTGGTGCAACAAGGATGCTTGGTTTATTGGGAATCATGTCAAGAAAGATTGTCTTATCTTGAATTCCCCGAACGTTTTTTATTTGTATACTTTTAATCTGCATTATTATGTGTATAAGTTCCTCACCGCAGTATTGCTCTGCGCCATGCCGTCAATCGGATGAGGATAATAAATTATGTTTTAGAACTTACGCCAAACCATCTTATTGACAATACCAACATAAGACTGCACAATCTTAACAACCTTAGTCGATACATTTTCATCAACATAATCAGGTACTGGAATACCGTGTTGACCGTCACGACAAAGTTCTACAGCTGTATCAACAGCTTGCAGCAATGACTTTTCATCAATACCGGCAATGATAAAGTCACCTTTATCAATGGCTTCGGGACGTTCAGTTGAGGTACGAATGCAGATAGCAGGGAAAGGATGACCTACTGAAGTAAAGAAACTTGATTCTTCAGGAAGTGTACCAGAGTCAGATACTACAGCAAAGGCATTCATCTGAAGACAGTTGTAGTCGTGGAAGCCAAGAGGCTCATGCTGGATGACACGTGGATCAAGCTGGAAACCTGAGGCTGCAAGGCGGTTGCGTGAGCGCGGATGACAACTGTAAAGTATTGGCATGTCGTATTTCTCTGCCATGTGGTTTATAGCATTGAATAGAGAAAGGAAGTTCTTCTCTGTGTCGATGTTCTCTTCACGGTGAGCGGAAAGGAGGATATACTTGCCCTTCTCCAAGCCAAGACGCTGGTGTACATCACTTGCCTCTATCTCAGCAAGGTTGTTGTGGAGTACTTCTGCCATGGGTGAGCCAGTAACGTAAGTGCGCTCCTTAGGCAAGCCACAGTCGGCAAGGTAGCGACGGGCATGCTCTGAGTATGCCATGTTGACATCAGAGATGATGTCTACGATACGGCGGTTGGTTTCTTCGGGAAGACACTCGTCCTTGCAACGGTTTCCTGCTTCCATATGGAAGATAGGAATATGCAGACGCTTGGCACCGATAACGCTAAGACATGAGTTGGTATCGCCCAACACCAATACACCATCGGGCTTTGTCTGGGCAAAGAGCTTGTAAGAGCAGTTGATGATGTTACCGCATGTGGCACCTAAGTCATCGCCTACGGCATCCATATACACTTCGGGTTCTGCAAGCTTGAGGTCACGGAAGAAGATTCCGTTGAGGTTGTAGTCGTAGTTCTGGCCTGTGTGGGCGAGAATTACGTCAAAATATTGACGACATTTATTGATAACGGCGGCTAAGCGGATTATCTCGGGACGGGTGCCGACAACGATGATCAACTTTAATTTGCCGTTGTCTTTGAACTTTATGTCGGAATAATCAAATTTGGGTTGCTTGTTCATAAAACGTTAATTGATATCTTGCGCTTCGCGCTGAAGTTGGAACATTAATTTTTCATTAATTAAATCTTATGATAGGATATATTAAAGATTAACTGATGATCAATTAATGGATCTTGATGTTTGGTGATAATGTGTTGAATAACATGATTAGCTGTATCTCTATTCATTGATATTTAATAGTTCAACGTAATCTTTGTTGAAAACACGGTTCTTCTCTCTGTCTACAAGGAAACACTCATTAGTTACTTTATCATAAGCCCAACGCTCGCCTATTAGATGAGGTTCACCAAAGTTGATTAATAAACCTATAGGCTTTTTAGTCAAGCGTAGATAATTGCATAGTTGAGCACGATGGATAGGAAGAAGTTTCACTACTGATTTTAGTTCTACTATTATATCACCTACAACGATATCCATCTTGTATTTCTTATCAAGTTCGATACCTTTATAGAATATCTTTATCTCTTCCTCTCGTTTGTTTGGTATACCTCGTATACCAAGTTCCACACTCAAAGCCTCTTGATAAACAGCTTCCAATACACCCCAATTAATCTCAGAATGTACAGCCATTGCAGAGCCTATGATTTTAAATACGATTTCCTTGTATTTTTTTAGTTCCACAAAAAAGAAAAATTAATGAATAATTAATGTTTAATTAATGGTAATTAATGTTTTAAACCGCAATACAAAGCATTGCAACACAACCACCATAAAGTTACTAATTATCATTTGTTTTACTTCTTACATAAGAACTTTTTATTTTTGTTCTATTGGATCAAAGTAGGTATCTGGCTTATTGGGGTCAAAGATTTCGTTGCAATACATAACTGTAACTAAATCTTCTGTGTCGGAGAGGTTGATGATGTTGTGGGTGTAACCAGGAAGCATGATGACTGATTGAATCTTATCACCACTCACTTCATAGTTCAATACTTCATCTGTGCCTTCCTTGCGGAGTTGGATGAGTCCATGTCCTGCAACAACAATGAATTGTTCCCATTTGGTGTTGTGCCAATGTTCGCCTTTGGTGATGCCTGGCTTGGAGATGTTGATGCTTACTTGACCACAGTTGAGAGTGTGTACCAATTCTGTGAATGAGCCGCGTGGATCTACGTTCATCTTTAAATCGAAGATGGCTTTTTCTTTTGGCAAGTAGCTCAAGAAGGTACTATAGAGACGCTTGGCAAAAGAGTCGGCAGGAATTTCGGGAATCATCAATGTCTTGGGCATATCTGCAAACTTATGGAGCAAGTCTACGATTTCACCAAGGGTTGCCTTGTGGGTGACGGGACAATAGCAGTAGCGACCTACTTTTTCGAACACAGATTTCACAGATTGAACAGATTTATCATTCTCCGTTTTATTCATGCAATCAGTGTTCGTTCCATTCATTGGGATAACCTCTAAGCCTTCAAACTCACAATGATGTTCCTCACCTTTTAAAGCGTGAATCATTTCGTCTACTAAGTCATCGATGTAGAGTAGTTCGAGTTCTACACTTGGATCGTTGACGGTTATGGGGAGGTCGTTGGCTATATTATTGCAGAATGTGGCTACTGCACTGTTATAGTTAGGACGACACCATTTGCCATAGAGGTTGGGGAAACGATATACTAATACTTTGGCATTTGTTTCCTTGCCATATTCAAGAAAGAGGTCTTCACCTGCTTTTTTACTGCGTCCGTATTCACTGTTTCCGAAACGTCCTGTCAAGGATGCTTGTTGTGAACTTGAAAGCATAACAGGGCAGTTGTTGCTGTGGGCTTTCAAGGTGTCGAGCAGAGTTGAGGCAAAACCGAAGTTGCCTTTCATAAACTCGTCATTGTCCTTGGGACGGTTAACTCCTGCAAGGTTGAATACGAAGTCGCACTCTTTACACCATTGGTTGAGTTGTTCGGGGGTTGAGTCGAGGTCGTATTCAAAGACTTCATCTATGGTGAGGTTTCCGTAGCAACGTGCTTTGCCGTCTTTTATATTGTTGAGTTGGGCGCAAAGGTTTTTGCCTACAAAACCTTTGGCACCTGTAACCAAGATCTTCATACGCCTATTTTTATTGTACGAAGTTTCCTTCGCCACTCAACTCTTTCTTGATATATTCCAATGCACCAATTTTGGCTTTGGTTTCTTCAAGGTTCAAACGATAGGTGTTGTCTGAGTTAAACTCTTCGATTTCAGCACGCTTGGTGTCTCCTTCCTTAAAGAACTTGTCGTAGTTCAAACCACGGTTGTCAGCTGGAACACGATAGAAGTTACCCATATCCTCTGCTTTGGCGCACTCCTCCTTAGTAAGCAATGTCTCGTACATCTTCTCTCCATGACGAATACCAATTATCTTAATGTCTTCCTTCTTGCCACCAAACAACTCGCAAACTGCTTCTGCTTGTGTCATAATAGTGCACGCAGGTGCCTTCTGCACGAGGATATCACCGTTCTGACCATGTTCGAAAGCGAAGAGAACGAGGTCTACAGCCTCTTCCAATGACATGATAAAACGTGTCATCTTTGGCTCGGTCAATGTGATAGGGTTGCCATTGCGAATCTGATCAATCCACAAAGGAATAACAGAACCACGTGAGCACATCACATTACCATAACGGGTGCAGCAAATCTTGGTTTTGCCTGAATAACGGCTCTTTGCCACGGCAATTTTTTCTTCTACTGCTTTGGTGATACCCATCGCATTGATAGGATAGGCTGCTTTGTCGGTTGAAAGACAGATGACTGCTCCTACTCCAGCTTCAATAGCTGCGGTAAGTACATTGTCAGTACCGATTACGTTGGTCTTTACAGCTTCCATCGGGAAGAATTCGCATGAAGGGACCTGCTTCAAGGCTGCTGCGTGGAAAATATAATCTACGCCAGGCATAGCGTTACGGCATGATTGTAAATCACGTACATCACCAATAAAGAACTTAATCTTGTTGGCCACATCAGGATATTTTACCTGATATTCGTGACGCATGTCATCCTGTTTCTTCTCATCACGAGAGAAAATACGAATCTCACCGATGTCGGTACGAAGGAAACGATTCAATACTGCGTTACCGAAGGAACCTGTTCCACCAGTAATCATAAGAGTTTTACCTGCAAAAATGCTCATAGTTATTATTATTTAATTATTATAAAATCATAAATTATATTGCTCACACTCACATTGTCAATCGCGCGTAGATAGATATCCTTGGTATTTTCAAGGAGGGAACAACGGACAGATTGCAACGTGTAGCGATTAGTTTCAGAGCCTTTGTGATATTTTCACAAACCCTTCTGATTTCTCGACTTTCCACTATCTTGTCGTCGGATTTGATAATAGAAAATAGGTAGTCGGTGGTCGATGGATAGCGGTCGGCTATTGCTTGCATGGCTGTGCCCCATTGTACCGTGACGATGGGTGGGGGGGAGCACTTGTGATGTGTAAGTGAGCGTGAAGCCTTTGATGTCGCTTTTCCTATGGGCCAAATCCGCAAAGCTTATTCCTCGACAATAGATGCTGAAGAAGAACATGTCACGGGCAAATGTCTGTGACATGGAGTCTGACAGGTCGGCATAACGCATCCTGCGCAATTCTTCCTCCGTAAGCAACTCGCACTTCTGTTTGGATGGCAAGGGCAACTTTATGCCACTCTGCAACGGCAGATGTGGGGCAATGGTTTCTTTTTCCGCTTCTTTGTAGAGGGTATGAATCTGGTACAAATAGAGGCGGACGGTTGATTCCTTGCGTCCATTGGCTTTTAGCCATCCTTTGAACTGTGTCATCATTTCTGGTGACAGCTCGCCGAACGTCAATTTTTCTTTGCCTAAGAATTTGGACAGGCATTTGAGTGCCGCACCACGGTTATTGGCGACATCACATCTGCCATCTGCTTTATCTTTGGCAATTTTCTGATGGGAATATGCGAAGAAATCGGTTTCCATTTTACTTCTCTACGATGACTGATAATAGCTATTCAAACAGATAGCCGTAGTTGTTTTGCAACGCCTCAAATTCTGTTTCGCAGCGATTATGCAGTTCTTTGTCGCTGTCCTTGAATATCTTTATAGCTTTCTCTATCTCTTCCTTTACGGTTCTTCCAACTTCAAAGATGGGTCTAAGCTCGTCTTTGAAATAGTCGATAAAAGGTGCATAGTAGTAGCCTATCTCTTCTATCATGAAATAGAAGGTGTCATAGGCATCTTTCAAATCCAGTTTCTTGTCTCTTACATCTACAAGTGTCTGAAGACGGAGTATTTCTATGTTTTCCACCTGGGCTGACACCTCTTGTGCGGTTTTCACTTGGTGAAAGTAACGATCGATAAAGGCGTTGCGCTCATGCAAGTTACGCTTGTAGAACAGCTCTCGCTCTTTTTTGTCTGCCTCGTTCTTGTTTACTTCCTCAAAACGTTCGGCATGTACACCTGACAAGGCTACAGCCATTCCACCGACATCCATGACAAGCTTGCGGTCTCGGGCTATGCGGATTACATAACCTTCGAGTCCGGCATATTCACCAGTCACGATGCGAAGTAAGGTACGGTTCTTGGAATAATAAATAAAAGGACGAAGAAGGAAACGGAGACGTTCTGGCTCGGTTTCTGCTACACGCATAAATGGCTCCATTTGATTGCAGGGGATGGTGGCTACCTTTCCTGTACTACAATTTTTACAGAGCTTGTATGGTTTTATGTTTTTATCTAAGTAGTCCTGTAATATTTCTGGATTACCTTGTAAGAATATCAGTCCACTTACAGAAGGGGTTTCCACTTCGCGCATTCCGCCTCTGTTTCTGTGACGGGGGACATATTTTATTGTCTTATGCACAAAATGGGTTATTCCATCTTTCTTTAGCTGTTCTTCTATCGACTTTACTTTTTGATTGTGTACAAAAAGATAACTCCATGACGTGCAGTTATCTTTATCGTCATTATTTGGAATCACTACGGAAATGGATTCTTTCTCAGTCTCAGTTTCCTTGTTCACCTGCGAACACTTCTTTATCGCTGAACCAGTCAATTCGTCTGGCTCAGAAACGTGTGTGCCCTCTGGAAATCCTTTGCTTTCAGTTGTCTGAAAACTCTTTATTTCGTCGGCTGTAGACTGAGAAACCGTGCAATCCTGCTCCATAACCTCTCCGCTACTTTATGTCACTGCTGGCTGCCATCACCTGGGATGACGATGCCAATTTTACAATAATATTATTCATAAATTCATACTATCTGTGTGTATGTTTGTCCAGTTATGGGATTCAATGTTTCACAAATCAAATGTGCTGATTGCGCCGCATTTTCACCTCATAGTGGCTTTGTGTCTCTATCTCTTTACGTACTGTTTTCACATGATAAAACATGCACAATGAGAAAGAATGCTGTAAACAAAGGACTTTTGAAGCCTTGAAAAGGCGGATTTGTAAAACATTTTAGGGGAAATTCGGGGTTTTGCTAAACTTTTTCATTCAAAAATGATAAGAAGTGAAGGAAAAGTAGTACCTTTGCAAGGTAGATATTGTTTTATCATGTGAAAACAATCACTCCTCCCTCCATTTGTTAAACACTACTCAACCTCCAATCCTCTTTATAATCCTCTTATTTGCCTCGTTGATTCTTGATATATCGATGGAGTTCAGATACACCTGCGTCGTCTTTATGGAATTATGTCCCATTCCCTCACTGATGACAGCGATGGGTATGTTCATATCTCTGGCCACGCTTGCCCAAGTATGGCGTGCGACATAAGTGGTAAGCGGCATTTTCAATTCCGCCATTTCTCCGATCTTCTTCAATGCACGGTTTATGTTTATCTGCATACGTTGGTATTGCTTGTATTCCGTGCCATCCTCCTCCTTTATAATAGGAAGTAGATACGATCTGTTTTCCATTTGATGGGCATAGCGGTCCAGTATCTTCTGTTGCGCCTTTTCCCATTCCACCATCAAACATTGGTTTGTTTTCTTGCGACAATAGGTACACATGCCGTTCTTCAAGTCTGTCTTTCGCAGATAGGCAATATCCACGAAGGGCATTCCACGCATGTAGAAGCTGAACATGAAGATGTCACGGGCAAGAGCCATTGTAGAATTTTCTGGCAGTTCAAGGTTCGCTATCACTTTCAGCTCCTTCTCGCTGATTGCTCGTTTTGTTGTCTTGACGTATGACAGACGCACATGGCTGAACAGATTCGTGTTGTTCAACATACCTTCTTCTACCGCCTTACATAACAGAGTGTTGAGCGTGCGCAGATAGCAGCGGATGCTGTTCTGCTTCAATCGCTTGTCTATAAGCCAAGCCTCGTAACACTCTATCATATCAGGTGTGAGTTCATCGAATGTCAAATCCACATCCTCACGGAATGCCTTGAAACGTCGATAGGCATTTTCGTATGTACGGGCAGTGCCTTGTCGCTTCATCTGCTCTTTCTTGGTCACTTGCTCCTGCAAGAACACAAACACAGTCTTATAAGTCTGTTCCTTGCTGAAGGTTTCGCACAGCTCTTCTACAGTATAATCCTTGTAGCTACGTTCCAACCTGTCAAGGATAGTCTGCCAACGCTTTAATGCCCAGTCGATTTTACACTGCATCAGTGCCAACGCCCCCTTCCGTTCACTCCTTGCTGCCACCACGATTGTCTCCATATTCTCATCCCACTCGTTGGTATAAATGTGGTGTTCCGTACTAATCCATTTCACCTTGCGTTTGTGTATCACCTGATAGTATAATGTACCCTCTGCTTCTGGTACAGACGAGGGACGAAATCTGAGTTTTATAGTTGCCATAAACCGTTTTTTTGAATTTGTTACTACTATATAAATTAGGGTCTTGCCCCAACACATTGTCGTGACAAGACCCTCAATAGATTATAATAGCAAGCTTTGAACTAATATTTGTTTTTATTGTGCTGTTTTTGCCTGTGGACTTTACTATGGTTCATACAACAGCCCAAGCTCCGTATTCCGTCTTCTCCTTATCGAAGCAATCACCTTTCCTTTCCATCGGCAGAAGTCCAAATACTCCCTTTCTATATCCCTTTCCCCACGCTCTATCTTCTGCAACAATCGGCTTTTTCGGAACGTTCTTCTGTCTCCAAGCACTTTATACGGCCCCACATTGTAAGCAAGTACCGCTAATAACAACGAATTCTTTCCGTACTTGCGGAACATTCCGCAAAATGTTCTCAGGTCACTTCGTAGCAGTGAATCTGCTTGTTCTAATGTCAGGTTCCTCTTGAAGTTCTCATGTGGTTGCACACAATTTCCCCATCCTATATAGGGGTAGTTGCGCTTGATGTCGTGCCAACCTTCATAGAACTTAATGCAGCGTACCGCACGTTCAAAAAGAGGGTAACGAAATATTCCCAAGTCCGACTGGGTAGGTGTGGCGGTCTGTGCTCGCACCATTGGGCTCAAGCACATCAGCAACGCCATTATCTTTATTTTTATCTTCATTTGACTCGGTATCTTTGTATCGTATTTATCATCGACCTCACATCCTCTCCAACTTGCACGAAATTCTTATATAGGATGCGCTCTCGCTCATCCCTCGACTTAAATGTGTAGAACTTGGGCAACGCCACATAGCCATCTTCTTCTTTTTTGATGTCTGCCATGTTGAAATCCGTCTTGCAGTAGAACTTACTTGTCTTGAACTCCTCACTCTCTTGTATGTTCATACTGCCACCGCGTCCTGTCTTGGTTTTCACAAAGTCACGTGCTGTCTGACCGCATATCCATCCTGTCGGCATATCCGAGATTTTCGAGGCTGGCACCAGACTGTCCATATTCTCATTGAGATTGATGCTTGTCTTGTCACGGTCGATGGTTACGCCTTTCTTCAACTGCACCACCTTACCGAAGATGTCCGAGGACAACCACTCCAAGGTTTCCTTGCTTCGCGCTGACCCACTCACCACATTACCCACTGTGGTTATAATCTTCTGCATTCCAACTTTCCCGTAGTCGGCTTCCAGCTGCGGAAGCTCCTAAAAACCTAACGTCACGCTCACTTTGTTGCTTCGTGCCGTACCTATCAGTCGGTCTATCTTGTGGAAATACAAGGTGGGCAACTCGTCAACGATAATGCTTGTCGGGATATTCTTGCCTTGTCCGGTATTCACTCTCGTCACCAGTCGATTGAGGATTAGGGCGTTCAGTGCTCCAATAATGCTTTCCATTTCTGGGTCATTGGCTATCAGCAGATAACTGGGGCTCTTGGGGTCACTGACTTTCAGGTCGAAGTCATCTCCATCTTTATGGAATATCCAGTAGCTTTCCTTTGTGGCAAGTCTGGAGGTGTACACACGCTGTGTACCAATCATACCTTCCAACTGTTCCATAGCTCTGTTCTTCAATGCTGTCTGGAACGGACCGAGCAATGGTGCTACTTCATTGTCTGTTTCCAATACCTCAAAGATGGTCTGATAGCTTTCATTCAATAAGGAAAGGATATGGGGCATATCGCTGTACTTGCCCAGCCAATAGGCAGGTTCCACTTCGTTCCCCATTTTGTCGAATACCCTTCCTGTGCGTATCATACGCAGCGTTTGTTTGTCCTGCACCTTTTCTGCTATCAGCATGTTACCGTCCTTGTCGTATGGTTCTTTCTCCCAATTACAGAAGAAGTAGATACATGCAACCAAGAAGTTCACAGCTGATGTTTGGAAGAACTGGTCACTACCGCCACCGCCTTCTTTCTTGCCTTTCTGCAACGACTCCAACAAGGTTTCTGCCGTTTCACTCGCTGCTGCCAAATTGTTGATATACTTCAACTGGATAGGGTTCACTCTTCTTGAATACTCCACGTCCACGAAGTTGATCATATTGAATTTCATACCCTTTGGCATCTTGCTGTCCTTGGCATTTTTGTTCTTCAGATAATGGTAATACAGCTTCGTAGCAAGTGTCGGAAACTTATAGTCGTACAAGACGACCGCAAAACCTTTCTCGCTATGCTGCCTGATAAATGGTTCGATGATGGAGAAAGTCTTACCAGAGCCTGGCGTTCCCACCACCCATGTGCCTCTAAAGGGATTGACAATGTTTACCCATCCCTTTCTAAACTTACCCTTATAATAGTAGCGCATGGGGATATTCACACTGTAGTCATTGGTCTGCAAATCCTTGCATTGTTCAAAACTCTCGTTCTCGAAGTTGAAATGGTCTTTCAACAGTCCTTCCTTCAGGAACATGCTGATGTTATCCAAGGCTATATGCACCAATACCACACCAATGATGGATGTTGCCATATATAATAAGGTGTTCAGCGAGAACATATACACTCGCATTTCCATCGGTGTATTGAATAGCCAGACGGATAACACAATGAAGCCTACGCCACTCACCAATGGATGAAGCACGGGATGCTTACATTGACTTTGACCATACACAAAATAATAAAGTCGTACCCAACCTTACCGTCGGGTACGACTTTCATGTCTGTCATTTTGAATCCAGTTAGCCGCTAAAAAAACTCATCCAGATTCTCATACCAGCAATTACCTCTAAATATTCTTTCTTATCAATCTGCTGAAATCGATTTATAAAAATCAGCAACATCATCATCATCAATTATATAAGACACTTGATTATTCGTCTTGGCTATTTCCTGCAACTGAATTATTTCCCCTCGCGTCCATTTTTTGATTTGTTTCAGTTTTGAAATCACAGAATGAGTTTGCTTAAAACTATTACTGTTCTCCAAATCAAGTATCAGTTTCTGTTTTTCCCTATCTTCATGACTGTCTATATTCTTGTTATGATCCACCTGTTCCTGTTTGCATTGAAAATGAACAGACATCAGTTTTTCATTCGAGGCCGTTTGGTCGATAATTGCTTTCACCAATTTGTCTAATTCCGAATCGTCTGTATAATCAGCTGGAGCGAAATATTTTATTCGCTTGTCTTCCATCATCTTATAGACCTTTCGTCTGTCTCTCGTCTCAGGATTATAAACCCCAATCGAATGACCAGAATGAGAATTAACAAGTTTCATGCAAGGTATATCCGTATCACTATCCCCTATGTAGACCATATTTCTAAAAGGAATACGAATATCCTCTGGATTAAAATAGTCATTGACACCTGAATCATTCACATCCAATGTCCCCTTCACAATTCTAAAAAGAAACTGTGTTTTGCTCGTATAGTTTATGACTTGCGCTGGCCATTTTGCCTCTCCATTTTCATCATAGTAGAAAGAACTCGCATAGATTTTCTCAAACTCATTAGCAACTTTCGTTCCTTCAATCATTTCCTTCAGACCGGATGAGATGATGTAATGTTCCACAATCACCCCCTTGGTTTCGCCATACTCTCTGATACGCTTAAACCAAGTGTCTACTCCAGGAAACAAACTCACTTTGGCACCATAATCCATCAATGTCTTTCGATTGAATATGAATCTTCCACGCGCCTTTTGAATCATGGTGTACATGTAGGCCAAGTTTTGGTCCATATCATTACTCTCAGCCAATCCATTAGACTCTTTCCAAAAAGATTCTACTTCGTACCCCACAGATTGTATATACCCCTGTGCTTGCATATCATCAGGCGACAATGTCTTGTCAAAGTCGTAGCATATTGCAAGTACAGGTCGGCCCTCTTTGGTTTTTCTTTCAAATACTTTTTCCATTCTCTCTCGTAAAAAATAAAATGAGGCACAATTACAATCAATCATGCCTCATTTAAATTTATCATTCAGAATCTATACTTACTTAACCTCCTCGAAGTCAGCATCCTGAATATCATCTTTCTTATTGTCGGAAGAATTTGCTCCTGGTTGTGGACCGGCCTGAGCACCTGGCTGTTCTGCGCCTGGCTGAGCACCCTGCTGATACATCTGGGCGCTGGCAGCCTGCCAAGCATTGTTGAGTTCAGCTGTAGCAGCTTCAACGGCAGCCAAATCCTGGCTCTTGTGAGCTTCCTTCAGTTTGTTGAGGGCAGCTTCAATAGGCGCCTTCTTGTCTGCTGGAATCTTGTCGCCAAGTTCCTTCAACTGATTTTCGGTCTGGAAAATCATGCTGTCGGCCTGGTTGAGTTTGTCAACACGCTCACGTTCCTTCTTGTCGGCCTCAGCGTTAGCTTCGGCTTCAGCCTTCATGCGGTCGATTTCTTCTTTACTCAAACCGCTGCTGGCCTCGATACGAATGGTCTGTTCCTTGCCTGTTGCCTTATCCTTTGCAGATACATTGAGGATACCATTGGCATCGATGTCGAAGGTCACCTCAATCTGAGGAACACCACGACGGGCAGGAGCGATGCCGGCGAGGTTGAAACGACCAATGCTCTTATTGTCGCGAGCAAACTGACGTTCACCCTGCAATACGTGGATGGTCACTTCTGGCTGGTTGTCTTCTGCAGTTGAGAACACCTGGCTCTTCTTGCAAGGAATGGTGGTGTTGGCATCAATCAGCTTCGTCATGACACCTCCGAGGGTTTCAATACCCAATGAAAGCGGAGTTACGTCGAGCAAGACAACGTCACCCACACCGCTCTCCTTGTTCAAAATGGCACCCTGGATGGCAGCACCAACAGCTACGACTTCGTCAGGGTTAACGCCCTTTGAAGGAGTTTTGCCGAAGAAGTTTTCAACCAATGCCTGAACGGCAGGAATACGGGTTGAACCACCCACGAGGATCACTTCGTCGATGTCTGAAGTGTTCAAACCTGCGCCCTTCAAGGCTGCTTCACAAGGCACCTTGCAAGCTTCAATCAAACCATGAGCCAAAGCTTCAAATTTGGCACGGGTCAAAGTCTTAACCAAGTGCTTAGGTACACCGCCAACTGGCATGATGTACGGCAAGTTGATTTCAGTGCTCGTTGAGCTTGAGAGTTCAATCTTTGCCTTTTCGGCAGCTTCCTTCAAGCGCTGCATAGCCATCGGGTCAGTCGTCAAGTCGGCACCTTCGTCGTTCTTGAATTCTTGAACCAACCAGTCAATAATCACGTGGTCGAAGTCATCACCACCGAGGTGAGTATCACCATTGGTTGAGAGCACTTCAAACACACCGCTACCAAATTCGAGGATAGAGATATCAAACGTACCACCACCGAGGTCAAACACGGCAATCTTCATATCCTTGTTTGCCTTGTCAATACCGTATGCCAAAGCAGCGGCAGTCGGTTCGTTGACGATACGCTTAACTTCGAGACCAGCAATCTGTCCGGCTTCCTTAGTGGCCTGACGCTGAGAGTCTGAGAAGTAAGCAGGAACGGTGATAACAGCTTCCGTCACTTCCTGTCCGAGGTAATCTTCGGCCGTCTTCTTCATCTTCTGAAGAATCATGGCAGAAATTTCTTGCGGAGTGTACTGACGTCCATCGATTTCTACGCGTGGCGTATTGTTTTCACCACGAACCACCGTATAAGGCATACGGGAGATTTCCTTCTGCACCTGGTCGTAGTTTTCACCCATGAAACGCTTGATAGAGTAGATGGTCTTCTTTGGGTTGGTGATGGCCTGACGCTTGGCAGGATCACCCACCTTACGTTCGCCGCCGTCAACGAATGCCACTACCGAAGGAGTCGTACGCTTACCTTCGCTGTTTGCAATGACAACTGGTTCATTGCCTTCAAAGACTGAAACACAAGAGTTTGTTGTTCCTAAGTCAATACCAATAATCTTTCCCATGATATATTTTCTTTTTTATTTTTATTATTCAAGTTGATTTTCTCTGTGCCAGCCCTGCATATGTCTGTCAGGGCGGACGCTTAATAAAGAGCAAAGGGCGTGCCAATTGCATCCACTGGCCTATTCTTTATATATATAACAAAGGGGCCTTTGCCATGTTTATATTCTTCTCCAGACAAAGCACCGCGAACAACAGAAGCACGTAACAGCCTATCCATCAAACACATAACAACGCACTGCCATTATCAATCCCATCAAACACACCCCTCTCCCATCCCTTTTAATTTTATGACATTTTGTCAGACAAGAAAGAACAACGCTCTGACAAGCACTCCTTATTATATATATACGACACACCAGAAGTTGCCTGATTGGGAGGTAAGCAGATATGCCTTGGAGAGCGTTGCAAATAAAAAAACCATGCTCTTGGCATATTTAAAATAATATTGACCACCTACTAATGTTTTGTTTTGATTACCTTTGCAATTATGAACAAGATTTTGACATCCACATTCAAACGTTTGAAAGGAGAGCCTAACCTCAAGGAGGGAACTGTATATTCCATACTGATCATCATCAGCGTGTCGCATTTTCTCAACGACATGATTCAGTCGGTCGTACCGGCCATCTACCCCATCATCAAGACGAAGTTCGGGCTTTCGTTTGCGCAAATCGGCATCATCACACTGGTGTTTCAAATGTCGTCATCAATCCTGCAACCGCTCACCGGACTTTATTCCGACCGTCATCCGCGTCCCTATGCGTTGTCAATTGGCATGTGCTTCACCCTTGCTGGCATCATTATCTTGGCTTTTGCAGGACATTTTCTTCTATTGCTTTTGGCCGTGTGCACCATCGGACTCGGCTCCTCCATTTTCCATCCCGAAGCCTCGCGGGTGGCCCAGTTGGCATCTGGCGGAAGAAAGAGCCTTGCGCAAAGCATTTTCCAAGTTGGCGGCAACGGAGGTTCTGCAATCGGCCCACTTCTCGCAGCAGCCATCGTACTCCCCTTCGGACAAGAAGCCATCAGTTGGTTTGCCATTGCTGCAGTGGCGGCCTCTGCCATCATGGTGCGCGTTGGCAGCTGGTACAGCATGCGCCTGTCTTATGCCACAAGGCAACCAAAAAAAATGATTGCCAAGCCGTCCAATCTGACAGGCAAACAAGTGAAACGCGCATTGCTGATTCTAGTGCTGCTCATCTTTTCAAAATATTTTTACGTGGCCTGCATCACCAATTATTTCACCTTCTTCCTCATCGACAAATTCGGCATCAGCGTTGGCGCATCGCAGCTCTGCCTCTTTGCCTTTCTGCTTGCCTTCGCCATCGGCACCGTGGCTGGTGGTATGCTCGGCGACAAAATAGGGCGCAAATACGTCATCTGGGCTTCCATCCTCGGTGCCGCCCCTCCGGCGCTTGCCATGCCCTTCGTGAGTTTGCCGCTGACCGTGTTGCTGGCATTTTTAACAGGCCTCATCATCGCCTCAGCCTTCTCCTCCATCGTGGTTTACGCCACCGACCTGATGCCTGGCAAACTCGGTTTGATTTCCGGCATATTCTTCGGCCTCATGTTCGGCCTGGGCGGTCTCGGTTCTGCCTTCTTCGGTTGGTTGGCCGACCAAACCAGCATCAGTTTCATCTTCAAAGTGAGCGCCCTGCTCCCCTTGTTGGGCATAGTGGCAGGTTTTCTGCCAAACGTGCAGGCAAGACAGAAAGCGGCCCACAAATCCTAAGTCTCCAACCTCATGCAACGATATTTTCTGAAAATAACAGCACCGCGCGACGCCTTCAACGCTGAGGGGAAGGCACCAGCCGACGTGGAAAGCATTTTGCGCCAAGAAGGCTTCAAACCGCTGGAAATCCGTGCGCCCCGATGGGACGACCTGCTGGGCATCAATGCCCGCTTGTGTTACCAGCCACTGGAGAAATTGCTGCAAAAGGCCGGAGAATTGTTCATCCAATATCCTTTTTACGCGCCACACAGCCATCTGATTATACGGAAAATCCTCCACACCAACTTGCCCCTCACCGTGTTGGTGCACGACCTCGATATGTTGCGCGGCGGACACGAGGAGTCAGAACCGCTTCTGCGAAAAGCCAGGCGACTGATTGTTCACACAGAAGCCATGAAGGCGTTTTTGTGTAAACGGGGATTCAACGGAGAAAACATCAAGGTGTTGCAATGCTTTGACTATCTGGTGGAACACCTGCCTGCGCCAAAACCGTCTTTCACGGGAGGAAACGACATCGCTTTTGCAGGCAATCTAGAAAAAAGCGAATTTCTCAAACTGCTTTCTGGAAACAAAATACTATCTTCGCTCCACTTTCTGCTCTACGGTGCCACACTGCCAAAGGACGTTTTTGGAGAGAACCTGACCTATCAGGGACGCTTCCGCCCCGCCGACCTTCGCACGCTCAAGGGCAGTTGGGGACTCGTCTGGGACGGGGAATCGCTGACCACCTGCCAGGGCAGCCACGGTCTGGGCGAATACCTGCGCTACAATGCGTCACACAAGCTCTCGCTCTATCTGGCCTCTGGCATGCCAGTGATTGTTTGGCAGGAATCGGGCGTAGCCGCGTTTGTCAATCAAAACCATCTGGGCCTCACCGTCAACTCCCTGGAAGAACTTCCTGAAAGGATTGGGAGACTGACGGAAAACGAAAAGGCCCTCATCAGCGAAGGGGTCGGCATTATGTCCGAAAAAATCAGACACGGAGAAATGCTCCGCAACTGTCTGAAGAACTGAATATATTTTCCAACAGGTGCGCTTCGGAAACTCCAAGCAAACATTGCAAGCCCCAAACATACCAACATTCTACCATGAAAAAGAAGACCATTGCAGCCACCTGTCTGGCTGCCACAATGTCCCTCTTTGCCAGCGCTCACGACGTGATTGACTTTTGCGGCGGATGGACATTCAAGAAAGCGCCCTCCACGACAGAAACGATGCAGGCCGCCGCAGCCTGGAACGGCCGTTGGGACAGCGTTAGTATTCCACACACCTGGAACGCCACCGACATGCTCACCCGCGTCAACAATTTCTACGCTGGAGTGGCCTACTATCGCAAGCACTTCTCCGTTCCCTCCTCCTGGAAAGACAAAGTGCTCTATCTGCGCTTTGAAGGAGTGGCCTCCTGTGCCGAAGTCTATGTCAACGGCAAACTTGTCGGCACCCACAAAGGGGGCTATTCGGCTTTCGCCTGCAACATCAGCGGAGACGTGCGCCACGGACAGAGCAACGAAATCGTGGTTAAAGCCGACAACAGCGCCCGCCCCGACGTGATACCAGTCAACCACAACCTCTTCGGCATCTACGGCGGTATGTATCGGCCTGTTTCGCTCATCGTGGCAGAACCTTGCCACATTGCCGTGACAGACTGCGCCGGACCAGGAGTTTACGTTCGGCAACAACAGGTATCGTCAAAGAGTGCCACCGTCTGCGTGACGACAAAAACGCGAAACACCACCAGACAGCCGACCCCTGCAACCATCGAAACGACCATCACTGACAACAAAGGCAACTGCGTGGCCCGCGTGAGAAAAAACCTGACGCTCTCCCCGCAGGGTATCCAGGCCCACGAAGCGACAATGCAACTGAGCAAGCCACACCTGTGGCAAGGACGCGAAGACCCTTATTTATATAAGGTGACCGTGCGCATCCTCCAAAACGGGAAGGTGGCAGACGAGAGTGTGCAGCCGCTCGGATTGAGAAACATTGAAATAAAACCAGGAAAAGGCGTCTGGCTCAATGGCAAACGATATCCCATGTACGGCGTGACGCGCCATCAAGACCGCTGGGGAAAGGGCAGCGCACTGAGCAAGGCCGACCACGATGAAGACCTGGCCATGATTATGGACGTCGGTGCCACGACAATCCGCCTGGCCCACTACCAGCAGTCAGACTATTTCTATTCGCGCTGCGACTCGCTCGGCTTGCTGGTGTGGGCGGAAATCCCGTTTGTCAATCGCGTCACGGGACAGGAATGGGACAACGCGCACACACAACTCCGCGAACTAATTCGCCAGAGCTACAACCATCCCTCTATTTATATATGGGGACTGCACAACGAGGTCTACACGCCACACGCCTACACGGCCGACCTGACCTCGTCGCTTCACGAACTGGCCAAACAGGAAGACCCCGACCGTCTGACGGCCTCGGTCAACGGGTACGGCCACGCCGACCATCCTGTCAACATGAATGCAGACATCCAGGGCATGAATCGCTATTTCGGATGGTACGAACGAAAAATCAAAGACATCAACGGCTGGGTGGAAGGTCTGAAGAAAAATTACCCCAGCATGCCGCTGATGCTAACGGAATACGGAGCCGACGGAAACATCCGTCAGCAAACGGAATATCTGGGAGAATCGCTCAACTGGGGCGACCCTTTCTATCCAGAAACGTTTGAGACGAAGGTCCACGAATACCAATGGAGCGTCATTGCGAAACACCCCTACATATTGGCATCCTATCTCTGGAACATGTTCGACTTCGGTTGTCCCATGTGGGAACGGGGCGGCGTGCCAGCCCGCAACATGAAGGGACTCGTCACCATCGACCGCAAGGTCAAGAAAGACGCCTACTATTGGTATAAGGCCAACTGGAGCAAAAGTCCCGTGCTCTATCTGACGCAACGGCGAAACACCGACCGCGAACGCCGCGTCACGAGCATCACGGTCTATTCCAACGTTGGCCAGCCAAAGGTTTTCCTCAACGGACAGGAACTGGAAGGCATCCACAAGGGATTCACCGATGTTCACTACGTCATTGACAACGTCACACTGAAAGACGGGGAAAACATCGTCACCACAACAGCCACCGACAAACAAGGAAACAAACTCTCCGACGAAATCCGCTGGCAATACACGGGCGAAAAACGCCGCTCGGCCCGACAGGGAAACAACAATGCGGAACACGCCGGATTCTAAAACTCAAACAGAATGAACGCTATCATCGAAAACATGATGACGCGCAGAAGTGTGCGCGCCTTTAAGAAAGACCCCGTACCAACGGAACTCATTGAGCAAGTGATTGAAGCTGGCACCTGGGCGGCATCGGGACACGACCGTCAGCCTTGGGCCCTCATTGCCGTGACCAACCCGGAAGTGATTGCAAAACTCAGCAAGGCCAACGCCTCGTTTTTTGAGCACGACGTGAAAGACCCGTTCTATGGTGCGCCGGCAATCATCATCGTCCTAACCAAGACATTCACGCCAACATATCTCTACGACGGTTCGTTGGCAATGGGCAACATGATGTTGGCCGCCCACAGCCTCGGCCTCGGTTCATGCTGGATCCACCGCGCCCGTCAGGAGTTTGAAACCGACACCTGGAAGGAATGGCTGCAATCCTTGGGCATTGAAGGAGAATACGAAGGCATCGGACATCTGGCCTTGGGTTATGTCGACGGCCAACTGCCAACGGCACGCCCCCGGAAGGACGGGCGCGTGTTCTGGGTGAAATAACCACACACACTGCAAAGGTTGCCAGCCTTGAACACGCCTTCAAAGCTGGCAACCCCCAAAAAACTTTCGTCATCCAATGGAATCAAAAACCAAAATTCTTTTCATTTGCTTGGGAAACATCTGCCGCTCTGTCGCCGCCGAAGAGGTGTTCCGCACATGGGTCAAGCAACACGCACTCAACGCGCAATTTGAAATCGATTCGGCAGGCCTCATCGACTACCACGAAGGCGAACTTGCCGACAGCCGAATGCGGCAACACGCCTCCCAGCGCGGCTACAAACTGACCCATCGTTCGCGTCCCGTGACGCCTGAAGATTTCCGCCATTTCGACCACATCATTGCCATGGATGCCGACAATGTGCGGCGCCTGCGCCACGTGGCCCCTTCGGCCTCCGACATGGAGAAGGTGGTGCTGATGGCCGACTTCCTCCGCCACCACGAAGGCGAGACGTGCGTGCCCGACCCCTATTACGGCACAGGCAAAGATTTCGACCACGTGCTCGATCTGCTTGAAGACGCCTCTGAAGGATTGCTCGAGTTTCTTCTCAGTAATGGTAAAAGAATAAGTTGACCAATTTTGACCTGTATTTTTGTTGGTTTTGGAATTTGGAAGAGGGAGCATAGCGGGCTATGTGACCGATGACAAATTTCAAAAACGGCAAAAAGACAGGGCATAAGAAATAACACCTTATCCTTACTCCACAAAATTGGTCAAGTTATTTTTTTACCATTACTCAACAAAAACTGACCGAGACAAACGGTTTTCTCCCCAAAGAGAATCCCCCAACAAACAACAAAGCATACACCTCTCCCCCACTCTTTCATGAAACGCACATCTCTTAAGACCCTCATCCTCGCCTTCGCCGCCATCTGCGCCTTCCCGTGCAGTGGCATGGCCAACGACGGCCTGTTTTACACCTCTGGCAACCAGCTCGTTCCGCTCAACGAATCGCAAATCAGCGTTAGCAAGGAAGTACTCACCATCCGCCTCAATGCCAACGGCACGGCAACGGTGGATGTTCAATACGACTTTCTCAATCCAGAAAAGGAAGAGCGTTGCGTGACGGTCGGGTTTGTGGCCGATGCCCCGCAAAACTTCACTGGGCAGCAGTTGCAAGAAACGGAGCACCCTTTCATCAAGGATTTCACGGTGGAAATGAACGACACGGCGCTCAGTTTCCGTCATGCCACTGTTGCCAACGACTCAACGTTTGTCAACAAACTGGAGTTTAAGCCGCTGGACCTTTCTCTGTATGAAGAAGACGAATCCGGCAGCGGAAACTATCTGACGTTGCAAGACACGCATCTCGGCACGAGCATCAGCTATGTCTATTATTTCCAGGCAACTTTCAAACCGGGCCTCAACCATGTGCACCACCGCTACACCTACACGATGGCCCAGAATATCTACACGCATTATCAGCTCGATTACAAACTGAGTCCGGCACTGCGTTGGGCCAACCATCAGATTGACGATTTCACGCTGCGCATCGAAAGCGACGGCTCGCCGCTTCACTTCTTCTTGAATGCCGCCAGCATGAAGGGAGCAGATGCTCCCGCCATCATCAACGCCGCCGGAAAGAAGGGCTACGGGAAACACCAAATGCGCGACATCCGTTCAAGCGAATACGATAAGCAGGCGCAGCAGATGCTGGAGTTCTTCTTGAGGGATGCCTTTGTTGAAATCCACGCAAAAGACTTCAAACCGGAAGAGGAACTGCATCTCAGTGCTGCAGACTGCAGCGAGAGCGGCATCGTCTGCAAGCCAGACCCTTGCAAAACGTCCTTGGTCGCCGCCGAATCGGAAACGCCGCTCAGTCCGCTCGACAAACTGGCCGCGAAGCACTATCTGGAGGCGCTGCAAGGCAAAACTTTCAAAGACAAAAAATTGCAGAAATATTTCGAAGCCCGCTGGTGGTATCTTAAAGAAAAATAAAAAAACCAACAACGCCCAACCATGCTTTGCAACATGGCTGGGCGTTGTCGGTTATGAGATTCATTTTTAATGACACAAGCCTTCAAGCATCGTTCTATCTTTACCTTGACAAGGTTGGGTTTTCAATACCCATGCTGGTGATCAGTATTTTTTTAGCATCATATCATGCAGTCTTTTCCCACTTCCGATTATCCTAATAAGAAAAGCAAAAACGCATCGCCCATTAACATGGATATAGAAGAGACCATAAAGCAAGTGAGAACTGGAGACGCAAATGCTCTGGCAAGACTTATCGAAGCATACTCCCCAATGGTGAGAAAAGTATGCTCCAACATCACTGATGAGGACGAGGACACATTGAATGACGTCGTCCAAGTGGTGTTTATCCGTGCTTATTATTCTCTTCATCAACTCAGAGACACTGATAAATTCGGAGAATGGTTGTGTGCCATTGCAAGAAATGAAGCCTTGAAATTGCTGAAGCATAAGCAGAAAAGAATGTTTACGCCTTTCTCATCGTTCACAAATGAAGAATTTGAAGTAGAGGAATGTGTCACTCCTGAGAACTGGCTGGAGGAAAAAGAAATACATGAAATCATCGCCCAACTGCCAACAGGCTACAGAAAGGTCTTTCAGATGGCTGTGATTGAAGGATATTCGCATAAAGAGATAGCGAAAATACTGGGAATAGAGCCACACAGTTCTTCTTCTCAATTGGCAAGGGCCAAAGCGATGCTGAGAAAGATTATCAACAAACGCATGTTGGCCATCGTCTCGTTCTTCCTCATCAGCATACCGCTCTATCGCATCCTATGGAGAAAGCCGAAGATTGAAAATGGGCACACACATACGGCACAGGTTGAACACGGGAAGAAGGGCCGGAAGCAGCATATTACCAAGAAACAAATGGAGGAAATGCCGACACGGGGAAAAAGAACCGAAAACGTAGCAGCCAATATGGCCCACCAGAATATCCTCCAAACGAAATCCAACTCTATGATGGCCAACGACACGATTCTGATTCATGATTCATTAAGCAGCCATCACATCGCAGAAACCGAATTTGACAGCACTGCGACCGATACGGTAAGAAACATTTGGCAAGAATACGGCAAAACGTTTATCGCTGAAGATAGACATATCCCCACGAAACACAAATGGCAACTACTTGCAGCAGGTTCTTTGGGGTCGTCCTTGGTTCAAAACGCCTATAAGATGTTGGCAAGCAACATCGGAAGCGGTTTACCAGACACTGATGCACCTGCAAGCCCCAATAGATTCTCCACCTGGGAAGAGTGTTACCATTATTTGCAAATGAAAGAGCAGGAAACATTGTCGGAGGAAGAAAAAGCACTTATGGAAATTGCCCTCAACAACAAGAACAACACAAAGAACGATGGAAAAATCGTGGAGCATGAGCGACATGACAACCCCATCACCTTCGGCCTTTCAGTGACCAAATCATTGGAAAACAAGTGGGGCGTGACAACAGGTTTGCAGTATTCGCTCTTGAAATCCGACTTTACATTAGGAGAAGACGCTTATTACATCAAGCGGAATCAAAAGGTTCACTACTTAGGACTGCCTTTGCACGCGTCATACAGATGGCTTGATGCCAAGAATTGGTCTATATATTCTTCACTGGGCGTGACTCTGCATATACCTGTGTATGGCAAAACAGACGAGAAGTATGTGACGGGGCAAACCACACCATATACAAATAGTTGGCATTTCACGCCTTCGCTGCAATGGACCATTGACACAAGCGCCGGCGTGCAATATCATTTTTCACCCAACTGGGGAATCTATTTGGAACCATCGCTGAATTGGCACCTACAGCATGGAAGCTCTGTTCACACGAGATGGACAGAACATCCGTTCACCTTCACTGTTCCATTCGGCATCAGATTCACCTGGTGACAATGTCTTCGTGCAGTCTTTCAGACTTTTTCCGCCTCTTACCAATAGAAGCACAAAAGCTTTGGAAGATAATAATGTACAAGACAAAAGACTATCTACACAACGGGGTGCTATACCTCAACAACATCATCCGCCCACACCACAAGCAACTGAGCACGCTGATGATTTACTCCACCACCAAGTGCCAATCGCGCTGCAAACATTGCTCTATATGGCAAAAACCAGAAAGCCATCTGTCCTTCGAGAATATAAAAGACATTATGGCAAGCCGGTGCATCACAAAGAACACGGTGGTTGGTTTGGAAGGTGGAGAGTTTCTACTGCATCCCGATGCGAATGCCATCATGGAGTGGTTTAGAGACAACCACCCCAACTATACACTTCTATCCAATTGCCTTGCACCTCAAAAACTCATTGAAGCGGTTCGACGCTATCATCCGAAGCATCTATACGTTTCGCTTGATGGCGACAAGGAAACATACAAGTTCATGAGAGGCTGCAACGGACACGACCATGTGATTAAAGTGCTTGAAACCTTGAAAAAGGAGGTGCCTATATCTCTAATGTTTTGCCTCTCCCCATGGAACACCTTTAAGGACATGGATTATGTGATTGGCATTGCAAAAAAATACGACATAGACGTGCGCATCGGCATCTATGGAACGATGGACTTCTTTGACACCACATCCGATTTGCTTTCTGCAGACATTGCTCATTACAATCAGAATATCCCGAAGAGCATTCACGACACAGAAGAAAACTTCGATTTTGTGGCCCTGTATAAGGAATGGAGAAACGGTCATCTGCGTTTGCGATGCCAAAGCATTTTCAGTGAACTGGTGATACACTCTAATGGCGATGTGCCGCTATGCCAAAATCTGGGCGTGATGCTTGGCAATATTCACGAGCATTCATTGGACGAGATTTTCAACTCCAAGGAGACTGCCAAAATGCAATGCCAATACTCTAAAAACTGCAATGCCTGCTGGATTAATTTCCATCGCAAGTACGACATTATCCTGCTGCGTAACCTCGAAAAGTTTTTACCCAAGAGGGTCATCGAATTGTTCTATGGCAAATACCAATGGACCTGCAACAGCAAAGAGACTTACCGAAGATACATCAACAACATCAGCCGCCAATGGAATACATCAAAAACATTATAGAGCGCTACAAGCACATTCGGAGCTTCCGAATGTTGCGCCAGAGCTATAAAAGCAAGTATGCTTTTGTGGGGATTGGGAATCACAGCACCAACAATCTCTACCCCGTGATCAACTATCTGCATATCCCTTTGAAATACATCTGCTGCAAATCTCCCGGCAAGCTCCACATGATTGAAGAAGTCTTTCCTCATGTCCGTGCCACCACGTCGTTGGATGAAATATTGGCAGACGAAGAGGTCAAGGGCGTGTTCGTGTCGGTTTCGCCAGAGGCGCATTTCTCCATTGCATCAAAGGTTTTAGAAAATGGAAAAGCGTTGTTTATTGAGAAGCCGCCATGCCTGAGCACCGCTGAACTGAAACAGTTGACAGAATTGCAGAAGCGGGCAAAAGTGTTAGCGGTCGTTGATCTGCAGAAACGCTTTGCGCCCGCAATACAAATATTGAAGAAGGAATTGCAGAGATGCAAAGGCACAAAGACCTACAATCTGAAATACCTGACCGGTGCATACCCTGAGGGAGATTCTCTGTTCGACCTCTTCATCCATCCGTTAGACTGTGTCACCTGTCTGTTTGGGAAATCGGAAGTCAGAGGCATCGAATCCATCAACGGACAGACTCTAATGTTGATGCTCAAACATGCTGACGCCACAGGAATTCTTGAACTTTCCACGGGCTATACATGGTCTGATGCACAAGAGAGCATGACCATAAATACCGACAAAGGTGTATACACACTGGAGCAATTGGACAGCCTTAACTTCCGCCAAAAGCCACATTGTTTTTGTGGAATACCTCTGGAAAAGGTTTTTACACATAAAAAGGTGACGACTGAATTGTTTGGCAGGAATAAATTCCTACCTTTGATGCCCAACAACCAGATTTTCATACAAGGATATTACGGCGCTATAAAGAGTTTTGCAGATGCTGTTGAAGGAAATGGGGCCTCAGCCGTTCAATCCTTAGAAGCATTTATGGAAACCTACTCTTTGATGGATGCTATTCGTTCATTTAATAATGGTGAAAGTAATAATGGTGAAAGAATAAGTTGAGCAAATACTTAAAATCAAGCTTATGAGAATACATTTATTGAGATTTATTACACTGGGAACCACAGCCCTAACAGCTTGTTCATCCGACCAAATCATCATGGAATCGGTGACGTTAAGCGACTTGACAAACACGGGTTGCGAGACCACATATTCGGCAAAAGAAAGCCGCCCTGAGTTTTACGCAAAAGAGAAGAGGAAATCTCCCAAAATGACAATATTTGTGGGTGGCAATGGTGTGGCCACATTCCACTTGACCAACCTGGAATACGACTGTATAACGGAAAAAATCGATGCCAGGCTCGACCCGCAGGGAAATACAATAAAAATAGTGATTGCTCCTTATAAGAAAGATCCAACGTTGGAAGCCGATTGCTACTGCAGATATAATGTCAGCTTCAAACTTTCCAATCTCACGTCAGGCACATACCATCTGAAGGTATATTTCGCCGATTACTATGGCAAGTATGAGATTCTTTCTCCTGCCTACGATGGCATGATTGCTTTCAAGCCTAACGAAACATTGGATTTTGATTTGTAGGCAAACCGACTAAATGATGTCAACTGCAGACTGTCAAAAACTCAACAATAATCCAAAGTCATCGACCTTCGGCCGACGGTAATGCTACTCGCGGCCGAAGGTAGCATTACTCGCGGCCGAAGGTAGCGCTACTCGCGGCCGAAGGTAGCGCTACTCGCGGCCGCAGGTCGATGACTTGTGCAATAAGCGCAAGGATGTTCGGCTAAAGGCTTTGTCTGAATGGATGCGCTCACGGGACAGGGCCGTCAAACTGATGCCAGAGATGGTCTTATGGGTAGAATGTTCAAAATACAGAAAAAATCAAGGGTGTTCAAAATTGAAATATCAATGGTTAGCAGTAGCACCCTCGCAGCGGAGATTTGCATTGACTCGCACAATCGTCTGTTGCGGCGCCAGCATTGTAGCTCACTTTGCTCGCAAAGTGA
>ERZ1673698.510-NODE-510-length-59608-cov-11.645173_pt1 | contig 59608 bp, 53 predicted proteins | sample MGYA00580228_ERZ1673698 | MGnify/ENA primary metagenome ERZ1673698 (study PRJEB41218, sample SAMN15661768) | gut metagenome | host: Homo sapiens | place: Canada: London | collected 2015-08-20/2019-03-30 | study: EMG produced TPA metagenomics assembly of... | reverse complement strand
ACGACACTATCTAACTGGAGTATGTCATTATAACATTCTTTATGCAATACTCTCAGATTTTTTTATGAGACTGGATTTATAGATTTTGTTCCACAGCGTCCAGGAAATGGAATTTTTTTGAAAGCACGACGCGCAAATAGTGCCGTTTTTCTTTAATATTTTTTCTGGTTTATTTACGTACTCTAGCATATTATCGTGCTGATCTTTATTGTTGCAATTAAAAACATCAATAGAAAATTGTATAATATCAGCATCGCAGTTATCCGCCAAAGAGCACATGTGCTCAAGAGCATCGTCGGCAAAAAGATCGTCACCGTCGAGGAAGGCAATCCATTGTCCTGAGCTATGCATTACCCCTGTCTTACGGGCAAGAAGCAATCCTTTGTTTTCTTGGTGGATGATTTTGAAGCGGACATCCTGCGCTGCCCACTGGTCACATATGGCACTACTGGCATCCGTAGAACCGTCGTCAACTACAATAAACTCAACATCTGTTCTCTTTTGTCTGTGGAGGCTTGAAAGGCATTCATCGAGGTATGCAGCTACATTATATACTGCTACAATAACTGACAGTTTGTATGTATATTGGTCTTCACTATGTATGGGCATACTAGGCATTGTAGTCTCTTCTTTGTTTCTTATTTTACACACCAAACGACTTCATATACTCAGGCAGCAACTCCTGAGGCGTCCCGATACGATGTATGCGTCCGTTCTCCATCCAGATCAGTCTGTCACAGTGTTCTACCGTGCTCAGCCGATGTGCGATGATGATGATGGTCAACTGGCCTTTGAGGGCTGCGATGGTCTCCATGATGGCACTTTCTGTCCCAAGGTCAAGAGCACTGGTGGATTCGTCCAGGATCAGGATATCGGGAGCCGCATATAAAGCCCGTGCGATGGAGACACGCTGGGCCTGACCACCCGAAAGCCCGCTGCCCCGTTCTCCAATGGGGTACTCTATGCCGCGCGGGTCTTTTTCCACAAGGTCCAGAGCCGCCATGCGGCAGGCCCGGGCCACCTTTTCCGCATCGTAGGGCTTTCCCCATTGGCTGAAGGCCACGTTCGCTGCCACAGTCCCCTGCAAGATATAGGGGGACTGGGGCACATAGCCGATGCTGCGGATATAGGCGGCCCGCTCTTCCGGCGAAAGTTCCTTGCCGTCCACGCGTAAGATGCCACTGCTCATGGGCAGCAGGCCGCACAGTAGGCCCACAAGAGTTGACTTGCCGGCACCGGAAGGCCCTATTATACCGAGCTGCTCCCCCTTGTGGATGGAGAAACTCAGTTTGGAGAGGCTGTCCTGTGTAGCCCCCGGGTAGCGAAAATCAGCCTGATCAAGCGTGATCTCACGATCAAAGCGAAATGAGGGATCGGGGTCAGGCGACGAGGGCAGCGCCTGCTTCTGGATAGCTTCCAGACGCTCAAGGCAGTTCATGGCCATGGCGCGCAGGCCTCGCAAGGTCACCAGGCAGCCCAGGGAACGGTTCAACAGCGGCAGTACACGCCATGCGGCCAGCATGATGACCGTGATCACACCAGCGATGGTCGACATGTCGGCATCATCGGTAGAAATAAGCAGCCAGATGGTGCTGGGAATGACCAGGAAGCCGCAAACTTCCAGTATCCATGAAGGGATGGGGGGCGCGACGGTCAGGAACGACCGTGCGTTCTTCCCCTTGCGGCAGGCATCCTGGTAGGATTTGAAAAAGACAGGCTGCTGCCGGTAGATAAGGACCTCCCGGATACCGTTCATGGCGACCATGGCCGTTGTATTTTCCTGCCGGTTGCTGTCGGCAGCAGTGGCTCCGGAGCGGTCGATTGCCGATTTCATGCCGCGATAGATGGACGTCGTTATCAAACCTGTGATGAACAGGCAGAGCAGGATGACACCCGGCGTTGCTGAAATGAGCGTCAGGAACAGGGCTACGGCCGTGATGGCGTAGGTGTAGACGCTAAGGATATTGACGACGTATTGGCCAAGAGTCGTTTTCCAGCTCAGGGCCTGGAACATGGCTGCACTGTTGCCGGCCATATGCTCCATGTAGTCACTGTACAGGAAGTGCCGCATGATGGTGCTGCCGGCACTGAAGGCGATATCTTCACCCAGGACTGCGCTTTTCCAGCCTACAAGGGCAGAGAGGCCGTTCTTGATGGCCGCGAAAGCTACGACGATACAGGCGGTGAGCAGTGTGAAATAGCGCAGGTCGTTGCAGAGCTGCCCCAACGCCGGAATAGCCTGAAGCAGTTCCTGGACGATCCTGTGGGACAGAATAGCCTGCGGAGCGGCGATGCTCATGGCCATCAGCGACATGGAGAAGATGGAAAGGACTTCGAAAAATGCCAGGACGAACATGAGGAATAGCAGGACGTACGTACGCCAGCGTACCCATGAAGGCAAAACATGCAGGACACGGCGAAGATCGCGAATGAGGAGTTTTTCTTGGATATCCATGGACGGCTCGTTTCAATCTGAACAGGCGTCAGAGTTGAAGTGCAGAACAAAAAAGATCTTTTTAAAGTGCTATGTTGTACACTTCACGAGAAAGTGCTTCATACAGCCTGATACGGATATCTGTACAGGTGGAAATGATGATGGTTCTGCATTAAGTGGTTTATGTCCTATATTAATAAATATCGAATAAATCTAGATACCTCTGGTCAAGGGGACAGGTATGCCAGGGGCATGTCTGCTTTTTATATAGTAATCTTGGGCAATAAAAAAGGGGTCACAGCTCATCACCGTAACCCCTGGTTTTCCTTGTGGTGGAGAAGAGGAGACTTGAACTCCCGACCCCCGCCTTGCGAAGGCGATGCTCTCCCAGCTGAGCTACTTCCCCACATGGACGCCACAACGCGGCGTAGCGAGGTATGTATGCCATTCATCTGCCGCGGTCAAGTCTTTTTTGTGCACAGGCCGCCCGTCGTACGGGAGAGAAGAGCCTGCTATCCGTGGCATGCAAGGGCCGGGCAGCTACGAAGCCGGCTCCGGCAAGTGGGAGCGCCTACTTGCACCAGTGACCGTCAGGATGGGGATGTCGTCATGTTCGCCGCTCGCTCCGGTTGTTTCCAGAGCGTTTTCTCCTTGGTATGCAGGCAGGCGAGCTCCAGCTTTCCCGGAATGCCTGCGGGAAAGCAAGGCCGCTCCGAAGCAGGCCGGCATAGCAACGCCCTGCCCGTCAGGACACAGGGGCATCCCCGGGCCGTGTCTTTCGGCCGGCAACCCTCACGCCACGCCGGACAAAGCCCGTGGCAACCCCGGGTCCTCTCCTTCCGTCCATCCCCTGAAAAAAATCGGCCGGGCCGCCCCTGTGGGGCTTGGCTACCGCGAAAAAAAACGCTATAGAAGCCCGCTGGTGTCACTATGAAGGAATATCGAGATCATTATTTTCTCAAGGCCAAGCGCGAGAATTATCCGGCCCGTTCCGTGTACAAGCTCAAGGAACTGGACGCGAAGTTCAAGCTCTTCCGCCAGGGGATGCGCGTTCTGGATCTGGGCGCGGCTCCGGGCTCGTGGTCGCTGGGTGCTGCCGAAAAGGTGGGCCAGCGCGGGCTCGTGCTGGGCTGCGACATCCAGACCACGGAGACCGCCTTTCCGCCGCAGGTCACCTTCATGCAGGAGGACGTGTTCAACCGTTCCGATGCCTTTGAAGCCCGCCTGCGCGAGATGGGGCCGTTCGACGTGGTCATGAGCGACATGGCGCCCCGTACCACCGGGACCAAGTTCACGGACCAGGCCCGTTCGCTCGAGCTGGCCTGCGAGGCCCTGGAAGTGGCGCGCCTGCACCTCAAACCCGGCGGCAGCTTCATCGTCAAGATTTTCATGGGGCCGGACATCCAGGAGATGCTCCAGCCCATGCGTCGCGCCTTCAAGGCCGTCAAATCCTTCAAGCCCAAGAGCTCCCGAGCCGAGAGCAAGGAGACCTTCTTCGTGGGCATGGGGTTCAAGGCCGAGGCGCGTCCTGCCGCACAGGATGCGGGCACGGACGGAGCCGCCGACACCGGACAGGAGCCCGGCGTCCTTTAGGGGCGTCCCATCCTCCGCTGTCCGGGCCGCTGCACCCGCGTGCGCGCCCGGAGGGGCCGGAAGCGTGCTCCCGCCGCCGGGATGTCCCGGTATCTTGGGCAGGGAACGGACGCGCCGCAAGGCCGTCTGTCTTTTTTCACCTTTTACATTCTCCGAGTTTTGGGAGGTTTTATGTCTGGGCACAGCAAATGGGCCAATATCCAGCACCGCAAGGGCCGTCAGGACGCCAAGCGCGGCAAGGTTTTCACCAAGGCCGCCAAGGAAATCATCATCGCTGCCAAGAACGGTGGCGATCCGGCGGGCAACCCTCGTCTGCGTGCCGCCATTGCCGCTGCCAAGGCCGTGAACCTGCCCAAGGACAAGATCGAAGCCGCCATCCGCAAGGGTACCGGTGAAGATGCGGGCGGCGATCTGACCGAATGCTTCTACGAAGGTTACGGTCCCGCCGGTATCGCCATCATGGTGGAAGTGGCCACCGACAACAAGAACCGCACCGTGGCCGAAGTGCGTCACCTGTTCACCAAGCACGGCGGCAGCCTGGGCACCGACGGCAGCGTGAGCTGGATGTTCGACCGCAAGGGCGTCATCACCGTGGACAAGGCCGCCTACACCGAAGACCAGATGATGGAAGTGGCCATGGAAGCCGGCGCCGACGACGTCATCGACGATGAAGATGTCTGGACCCTCCAGACCGCCATGGCTGACTTCGCGGCCGTGCGCGACGCTCTGGAATCCGCCGGTGTGACCATGCAGTCCGCCGAACTGGCCATGGTGCCCCAGAACCTGGTGGCCGTGGACGCCGAAGCCGCCCAGAAGGTCATCCGTCTCATGGAAGCCCTGGACGACAACGACGACGTGCAGAACGTCTACGCCAACGCCGACTTCCCCGAAGACATGGATATGGACTAGTCCGGTACGTTCCCGCCCCTCCGGGCGGCAGATGTCCGTTTTTTGCCCGGCATTCCCTGAGTGCCGGGCTTTTTTTCTATGGAGAGCTATGGCAGACACTCCTCTTGTGGTCCTGGGGGTCGACCCCGGCTCCCAGCGTACGGGCTGGGGCATCATCGCGGAACAGTCCGGCGTGCTGCGCCTGGTGGATTGCGGCATCATCCGCACCACCTCCAGCGGTGAAAAGGAATTCTCCCAGCGGCTGGCCGTCATCTACCGGCAGCTGGCGGACGTGGTGGGCCGTTACCGGCCGCAGGAGGCCGCCATCGAGCAGGTCTTCACGGCCAAGAACGCGGCCAGCGCCCTCAAGCTGGGCCAGGCCCGCGGTGTGGCCGTGGCCGCCTGCGCCGCCCACAGGGTGCCGGTGAGCGATTACGAACCCACGCTGGTCAAAAAATCCGTGGTGGGCACCGGCCGCGCGGAAAAGGAACAGGTGGCCTTCATGGTGCGGCGTCTGCTCAACGTGCGTGGCGAGGGCTGGGCCCTGGACACCACGGATGCCCTGGCCGTGGCCATCTGCCATTTGACCATGCGCCGCCTGAAGCTCCTGGCCCGGCGCTGAGGCGTTGGAAGTTCTATTGTTTGTTGGGGGAAGGAACTCCCTTTCTCTGGCGCGAAAAGGGGGTTCCTTCCCCCAAGCCCCCATCCTCCCCCAAACGCGCTTTATCAGGCACAAAAAAAGACGCCATGTGGCGTCTTTTTTTGTGCGATGGTCATGTCAGGTTCTCTGGTAGGTAGGCTGGAAGAATAGCGGGCGTCCTGTTTCCCGATATCCTCGCCCGCCAGCCAGCGACGGGGACTTTCTATATCGACCTGAACAAAAGGTTTGGGAAGGGAGGGGGAGTAGGGGGAGGGAGAACCTTTTCCTCGAAAAGGTTTCCCTCCCCCTGCATCTCTTTTCCCGCTTATACCATTTATTCCACGATGGTGGCGCGCTTGATGATGACGGGCTGCATGGGCACGTCTTCGTAGTAGCCGCGGCTGCCGGTCTTGACGGCCGCGATCTGGTCCACCACGTCCTGGCCGCGGATGACCTTGCCGAACACGGCATAGCCCCAGCCCTGCGGGTCCTTGCTGCGGTGGTCGAGGAAGCTGTTGTCCTTGACGTTGATGAAGAACTGGGCCGTGGCCGAATGCGGGTCGGAAGTACGGGCCATGGCGATGGTATACTTGCGGTTGCGCAGGCCGTTGTCGGCTTCGTTCTTGATGGGGGCGCGGGTGGTCTTTTCGCGCAGGCTGGCGGTCATGCCGCCGCCCTGGATCATGAAGTCCTTGATGACGCGGTGGAAGATGGTGCCGTCATACTGGCCGGCCTTGACGTATTCCAGAAAGTTGGCCGTGGTCATGGGAGCCTTGCGGGCATCCAGACGCACGAGGATGTCGCCCATGCTGGTCTCCAGTTTGACGACGGGGTCCGGGCCCTGGGCGCGGATGGCCTGGGGGGCGGCCAGCAGGGCGCAGGCCAGCAGCAGGACGGGCAGCAGACGGGTGAAGAGAGTGAATTTCTTCATGAAGGGTTCTCCTTGATGATCTGTCGCACCATGCCGGTGCGACAGGCGCACGGTAGCATGTGCCGGGGGGAGCGGCAAGGGAAGGGGAGGCCGGAAACCCGCAGACGGAGGGGCTCAGGATAGGGACGGCCCTTCAGCAATGGGGGAGGCCGGACGGTGCGGGAGCATCAGGCCCGGACGGAGCCCGTGCGGCAGGAACGGGAAACGGTTCTCATCCTGTCCGCCGGTGGCTCCTGCCGGCCCGTCAGGGGAGCGAGGGCTTCCTTCCCGGGATCATGGGGCCATGACCGGCAGCCTGGCCCGGCCGGGACTTGCTTTTGCGCGCCATATCCCTATATGTTAAGCAAGGAATGAAAGTACGGCCGTGCATGCCGCGCGGCCAAATCCCGGAGGAAAAACATGACTGCTCGTACCATTGCGCAAAGCGCTGTGAGCGCCGTTTCCATCTATATGCGCCAGGTCTACATGTGGATGACCGCCGGTCTGGCCATCACGGCCGTGACGGCCTTTGCCGTGGCGTCCAGCCCCGACCTGCAGATGGCCATCCTGGGCAACATGGTGATCATGATCGCCCTCATCGTGGCCCAGTTCGGCATGGTCATCGCCCTGGGCGCCGCCATCCACAAAATGTCGGCCACCACGGCCACGGCGGTGTTCATCGCCTATTCGGCCCTGACCGGCCTGACCCTGTCCAGCATCTTCGTGGTCTATCCCATCGGTTCCATCGCCAATGCCTTCCTGACGGCCACGGGCACCTTCCTGGCCATGTCGGTCTACGGCACGGTGACCAAGCGTGACCTGACCGGCATGGGCAACTTCCTGATGATGGGCCTGTTCGGCATCATCATCGCGTCCATCGTCAACATCTTCCTGGCCAGCAGCATGATGGACTTCGTCATCAGCTGCATCGGCGTGCTGATCTTCACCGGCCTCACCGCCTATGACACCCAGAAGCTGCGCGCCTTCGGCATGAACGCTCCTGTGGACGACGCCACGGCCATGCGCCGCGGTGCCCTGCTGGGCGCCCTGGAACTGTATCTTGACTTCATCAACCTGTTCCTGATGCTGCTGCGTCTGTTCGGCGGCAACCGCGACTAGCGGGAAAGGCTTTTATACGCCCTCCTTCTCCGCCCGCATATGAGGGGAAAGAGGGAAGGTCCCGCGCCCTGTATTGGCGGGAAAGCTGCAGTAGCGAAAGGGGCGCAGGATGGATGGCCGCCTGTGGAGCGGCCACTCCGATGATATGACAGAGGGGCGGAAGGGTGACCTTCCGCCCCTCTTGTGTCTGCCGGCTTTGACAAGCGGGCCCGGGGCCCGTATGCAGGACGGACGGACACTTTGTGCAAACATCGTCGCCCTGTGCGGCGTACAAGGATCTATGAGCAAGAAAAACAACTACTTCGATCTCCCGGCCGGTCTTGATGACGCCGAGCTGCTGGAGATCTTCCATGAACAGAACCGTCCCCTGCGTCTGGATGCCCTGCTGCGGGTCACGGGCCTGCCGCGTGCGGCCCGCAAGATACTGGAAGACCAGCTCTATGCCCTGGCTGACGAAGGCCGGCTGGTGCGCCTGCAGGGCGGGCTATGGGCCCGTGCCGACGGCCTGCGCCAGGTGCGCGGCCGCTACATGGCCCTGCGCAGCGGCGCGGGCGGTTTCGTGACGCCCCTGGGCGACAACGGGCAGGTGACCGGCCCGGACATCTTCATCCACCCCCTGCAGGCGGGCGATGCCTGGCATCAGGACATGGTGCGTGTGGCCCTCTCGCCGCGTTCGCATGCCCGCGGCAAGAGCCAGGAAGGCCGCATCGTGGAGGTGCTGGAGCGCGGCTGCCGCGAGGTGCCCGTGCACGTGATCCATGTGACCGGACGCCGCGCCCTGTGCCGTCCGGCGGACAGCCGCATGCCCTTCGATGTCAGCGTGGAGCTGCCCGGGGACATGGAGCGTCCCTCCGGCGGTTCGCTGCTGCTGGTGGCGCCGGAAAAACGTCTGGCCGCCGACCTCTGGCAGGCCCGTCTGCTGCAGGCCGTGGGCCGGGAAGACGACATCGCCGTGCAGGAGGATCTGGTCAAACTCAATCACGAGGTACCGCGGGAGTTCCCGCCCCGTGTCCAGGCCGAGGCCGACGCCCTGCCGTCCGCGCCCCAGCATGCCGACATGGCCGGGCGCGAGGACGTGCGCGCGTTGCCGCTGGTGACCATCGACGGCGCCGATGCCCGTGACTTCGACGATGCCGTGCAGGTGGAGGCCCGCCCCGGCGGGGGCTGGCTCCTGCGTGTGGCCATCGCCGACGTGAGCCATTATGTGCGCCCGCGTTCGGCGCTGGATACCGAAGCCCTGGCGCGCGGCAATTCCTGGTATTTCCCCACGTCGGTGGAGCCCATGCTGCCGCCCGCCCTGTGCGACGGCCTGTGCAGCCTGCGTCCTGACGAAGACCGGCTGGCCATGCTGGCCGAGATCCCCTTTTCCGCCACCGGGCAGCCGGGCAGGCCGCGCTTCGCGGCGGTGGTCATGCGTTCGGCGGCCCGCCTGACCTACGATCAGGTCAAGGCCTGCCTGCTGGACAGGGACGAGCAGGCCCGTGCCGCGCTGGCCGCCGGACCGCGCGGGCAGGAAGTGCTGGACATGCTGGAGACGGCTTTCGAACTGTACCGTTGCCTGCGTGAGGCCCGGCAGCGCCGGGGCAGCCTGGATTTCGACCTGCCGGAACCGGAATACGGCTTTGACGGCAAGGGCCGCCTGCTGCGCGTGTCCCGCCGTGTGCGCCACGACGCCCACCGCCTCATCGAAGAATTCATGATCGCGGCCAACGAGGCCGTGGCCCGTCATCTGGGCGGCCTGAAAGCCGACGGCAGTCTTGAGGGGGCCCCGAAGGAGCCTTTCCTCTACCGCGTGCATCCCCAGCCTGATCCCGAGCGGCTGGAGAGCCTGTTCGACTCCTTGGAAGCCATCGACCCCGAACTGGTGCCCGTGAAGCCCGCGGCCTCGGCCCTGCAGGGCATCCTGCGGGACGTGCAGGGTTCGGACAGGGAGTTCCTGGTGGGGCGTTTGTGCCTGCGGGCCATGCCCCAGGCCCGCTATCAGCCGGAGAACGAAGGGCACTTCGGTCTGGCGTCCCGTGCCTACTGCCACTTCACCTCACCCATCCGCCGGTATGCCGACCTGCTGGTGCACCGGGCGCTCAAGGCCAGCCTGGGGCTGTACGACGGCGCCCTGCCTGCCGGGCAGAAGCTGTTGCGCGTGGCTGACCAGCTCAACCGGCGCGAGCGGGACGCCCTGGACTGCGAGCGCGAGATGGCCCGGCGTCTGGCCTGCATGGCCCTTGAGGGCCGCGTGGGCGAGCGCTTTAGGGGCGTTGTGGCCGGTGTCAATGATTTCGGACTGTTCGTGGAGCTGAGCGAGATGCCCGTGGAGGGCATGATCCGCGTGGAGGATCTGGGCGACGACTGGTACGACTTCGATGCCCGCCGCCAGTGCCTGGTGGGGCAGCGCTCGGGCCTGTGCTGGAGCATGGGCCAGTCCCTCGAGGTGGTGCTGGCCGAAGTGCACAGCGGCCGTCTGGAGATCCGCCTGCTGCCCACGGAGCTGGGCGTGGCGGCTCGCCGCGGCGGACGTGTGTCGCGCGGGCGGCAGGGGCGGCCGGGCAAGGCTCCGGCCCGTCATGCCAAACTGCCGCATCAGCGCAAGGGCCGTGACCGCGACGGGCAGCGTCCCGTACGCGGCAAAGGACAGGCCCGCCGGGATGGAGGGCACGGGGCACGCCGTCCCGCAGGACGGGGGAGACGCGGATGAGCTTTTTCTCGCAAAAACAGCGCATGGGCGCGGCGGCCCTGATCCTGGCCGCCAGCACCATCCTGTCCCGCCTCATGGGACTGGTGCGCGACAAGGTCATCTCCTGGCAGTTCGGCGCGGGCAGTGAAGCGGACATGTACTTCGCGGCCTTCGTGGTGCCGGACATCATCAACCACCTGCTGGCCGGGGGCATCATGGCCATCACCATCATCCCCCTGCTGTCCCGGCGCTTCCAGGAGGACGAGGACGACGGCTGGCGCTTTTTCTCCTGCATCTTCTGCTGGATGGTGGTGGCCTCGCTGCTGGTGACGGGGGCGGGCATGCTGGGCGCCGAAGAGCTGGCCCGCATCACGGCCCCGGGCTTCGATGCCGCCCAGACGGCACGGCTGGCCTTTTTCATGCGCATCATCCTGCCCGCGCAGGTCTTCTTCCTGTGCGGGGCCTGCGTCACGGCCCTGCTCTACATGCGGCGGCAGTTCCGCGTGCCCGCGCTGGCGCCCCTGATCTACAACGGCTGCATCATCGCGGGCGGCCTGCTGCTGCCTTGGCTGACGCAGGGTATGGATCTGCCTGCCGAATGGGAACTGGGCGGCATGACCGGTTATTGCGTGGGCGTGACCGTGGGGGCCTGTCTGGGGGCCTTTTTGCTGCCCTTCCGGGTGGCCGCCGCCGGGGGGCTGCGCCTGTCGCCGGTCTTCCGGCATCCGCTGCTCAAGCGCTTCCTGATCATGGCCCTGCCCCTTATGCTGGGCCAGACCGTCATCTTCCTGGATGAGCAGTTCATGCGCGTGTTCGGCTCGCTGGTGGGCGACGGCGCCGTGAGTCTGCTCAACTATGCCCGGCGCATCATGCAGGTACCGGTGGGCCTCATGGGGCAGGCGGCCGCCGTGGCTTCCTATCCCTTCCTGGTCTCCCTGCTGACCAATGGCGAGAAGGAACGCTTCGACCAGACCCTGAGTGCGGCCCTGCGGGCCAGCGTGGGCCTTATCATCCCCTGTGCCCTCTGGATGGGCGTGGCCGCCCAGCCCATCATGGGCGTCATCTTCCAGGGCGGCCGCTTCGGTCTGGCCGAGACCGTGGCCAGCACGCCCCTGTTGCAGATCATGCTGGCCGCCACGCCGCTGTGGATTCTGTACATGGTGCTGGTGCGCGCCTTCTATGCCGACGGCGATACCCTGACCCCGGCCACCACAGGCACGGTCATGACCCTGCTGGCCCTGCCGGTCTATTACTGGTGGGCCGTGCCTCTGGGCGCGTGGGCCATCGCCCTGACCTCGGCGGTGAGCGTCAGCGCCTATGTGCTCTGGCTGGTGGCCATCTGGGCACGACGGCAGGGCACGGGCGCCTTTGCGGGCCTGCTTTCCCTGTCCGGCCGGGCCCTGTTGTGCTCCCTGCCCGCCGGGGCGGCCTCCTGGGCGGCCCAGTACGGGCTGGACGGCCTGCGTGCCTCCGGTACGCTGGCCTTGCCCGCCGTGGCTCAGGCCTGCCTGACCTGCGCTGCCAGCGGTCTGGCCTTTGCCGTGATCTTCCTGCCCTTGAGCTACAGGCTGGCACCCGGCATACTGGAACCTGTCTGGCGGCGGCTGCGGCGCGGCCGTCCGCAGGGACAGGCCTAGGGAAGACGGCGGGACAGCGGTCGTCCACGCCTGGCTTGGGACGACGGTCTGTCGCCGACAAAAGGCCGTGCCCCGGACGAGACGTTGTGCGCCATGCCCGGAGCCCTGTGGCCGGCGCAAGGCTTTTCCATCATCATCGAGGAGACGAAGATGCAAAAAATACTGCTGACAGGCCTGCTGATCCTGTTGCTGGCCGTTCCTGCGCCGGCCGCGGAAAAGGAAGTGGCCGGTGTCTTTTTCCCTCTGCCTGAGGGCTGGAGCGTCGTGGAGGAAAATACGTCCGGGACGACTTCCACCTTGCTGCTCCGGCAGGAAGGCCGCCGGACGGCCATCGCCGTGATGGTGGCCGCCGATGCGGGCCTTGCCCCCGCCCGGATAGCGGCGGAACTGGCCTCCGTGACCGGAGCCACGGCCGATCCTGTGGAGCGGGAGGGGCAGTACAGCTTCCCCATCAAGAAAGACGGTCAGGATGGCGTCTGTTTTCTGGCGCAGTCCAACGGGCGATTCATCCTGGTCAGCGTGCTGGGCGAGCTGCCCCCGGCCGTGCCCCTGCTGGAAGGCATGCGCTGCCCGGCCGATCCCGGCCTTGTGCTGCGCTGATCTTTCTCTGCCCTGAAAATGGAAAACGTCCCTGTGCTGCCACAGGGACGTTTTTTTATGGTTCGTTGCCGGAGCGGGCCGTACCAAGACCGGAGCAGATGTTGCCATCCGGTCATGGCAGCCATGGGACGGGTATCGTCCGTCTGTCTTTGTTTCAAGAGAGCTAGCTGCTCGGTGCAGTACGTCCGAGGGGGCGGCGCGGGAGGGGCCTTTATGCCTGAGCAGCCGACGGCAGGCCACAGCGTCGTGCCCGTTGGCGATACGGGGGCTTTGGGCATCGACAACAACGCAGGCTCTTTTCTCCTTCCCTCCCGGTCATCCTTGCTAGAACAGTTCCCGCACCAGCGCACCGGCCAGCACGCGGCCCTGCTCGTCGTAGATGGCGGCCACCTGTCCGGGGGCGCTGGGGAATTGCGGTTCCGCCAGCGTGATGCGCAGGCCGCCGTCCGTGATCTCCACCCGGGCGGGGGTGGGGCGCTGGCGATGGCGCAGGCGGGCCAGCAAGGTGTCCGGCCACTGTTCGGGCGAGCAGAGCAGGTTGGCGGGGCCGGTGAGGCAGCCGTGCATGCCCAGGCGGGCCCTGCCGCCCACCACGAGGGTATTGTCCTCTCCCTGCTTGCGCAGCACGTAAAGGGGCTCGCTGTGGGCGATGCCCAGGCCCCGGCGCTGGCCTTCGGTATAGCGCCACAGGCCTTCATGCCGGGCCAGCGGGCGCAGCACGGGGCGGCCGTCGCTGTCCGCCTCTTCCAGCAGGACGGGGCCGCTGCCGGGCAGGGACAGGCCTTCCGCCTGCCAGCGCCGCTCCAGGAAGGCCCGGTAGGCGTCCTCTCCGGCGGGGATGAAGCATATCTCCTGGCTTTCCTGCGGTACGGGCACTGCCAGCCCCGCGTCCTTCACCTGGGCGATGCTGGCGGCCTTGTCCTGCCGGGCAAGGGGGAACACGGCCCGGCGCAGGCGCTCCAGCGGCACGAGGGAAAGGAAATAGCTCTGGTCCTTGGCCTGGTCGTCCGCAGCGGCCAGCACGGGCCCGGCAGGGCCGTCCAGCAGGCGGGCGTAATGGCCGGTGGCGATGCGGTCCGCGCCCAGGCTCAGGGCGGCGTCCAGCAGGGCCCCGAACTTGATGGCCCGGTTGCAGAGCGCACAGGGGTTGGGCGTCCGGCCCCGGGCATAGGCCCGCACGAAGGGCGTGACGACCTCCCTGTCGAAGACCGCGCGCATGTCGGCCACATGCAGGGGGATGCCCAGCTGTCCGCAGGCTGTTTGCAGGCCTTCCACCGCCTGACGGCTGGCGGGGGGCAGAGGCGCGGCCAGGACCTCCGCTGCCGTGAGCAAACGGGGGCCTTCAGGGGCCGGGCGCAGGCCGGAAGATGCGGCATCGGGCAGGAAGAGCCCGTGCAGGGCCAGGACGTCGTGTCCCTGTTCGCGCAGGCGCAGGAGGGCGCAGAGGCTGTCCACGCCGCCGCTGACGGCAACGGCCAGTTGTGTCATCAAAAAGTCTCCTTGGCGTCCGGCCGGGCCGGAGGGAAGATGCGAAAACAGCCCGCCAGAAAAGCTGACGGGCTGCGGAAAACCTTGGGCCGGGAAACGGCTTACAGGATCTGCGTCAGGAACTGGCGCAGGCGCGGATGGCGCGGCGAGTTGAACAGGGTATCGGGCTTGCCCATTTCCAGGATCTGGCCGTGGTCCATGAAGATCAGGCGGTCGGCCACGGTACGGGCAAAGCCCATTTCGTGGGTCACGCAGATCATGGTCATGCCTTCTTCGGCCAGGCTCACCATAACGTCCAGCACTTCGCCCACCATTTCGGGGTCAAGGGCGGAGGTGGGCTCGTCGAAGAGCATGATGTCCGGCTGCATGGCCAGGGCGCGGGCGATGGCCACGCGCTGCTGCTGGCCGCCGGAGAGCATGGCGGGGTAGACGTTGGCCTTGTCGCTGATGCCCACTTTCTTGAGCAGCTTCAGGGCCATGGTCTCGGCTTCGGCCTTGGGGATGTTCAACAGCTTGCGCGGGGCCAGGGTCAGGTTCTGCAGCACCGTCTTGTGCGGGAAGAGGTTGAACTGCTGGAAGACCATGCCGAGGTTGCGGCGCATCTCGTTGATGTTGTTGGCCTTGTCGTTGATGTCCTGCCCGTTGACGATGATGCTGCCGCCGTCGATCTCTTCAAGACGGTTGATGGAGCGCAGCAGGGTGGACTTGCCGGAACCGGAAGGCCCGATGATGACCACGCGCTCGCCGGGAGCGATATCGAGGCTCACATCCTGCAGGGCCGGGAGCTGTCCGAAGTACTTCCAGACGTGGCGGATGCTGATGATGGGCTCGGTGCTATTTTTTTCTGTCATAGTGATTGAGCCTCGCTTCGATGATGCTGACGATCTTGGAGAGGATGAGGGTGATGATGAGGTACACCAGGGCGACCACGGTGTAGGACTCGAAATAGCAGTAGCTCTTGGAGGCAAAACTGCGGGCGCGCTGCATCAGGTCGGGCATGCCGATGACGGAGACCAGGGCCGTATCCTTGAGCATGGCGATGCATTCGTTGCCGACGGGCGGGATGATGGTGCGCCAGGCCTGGGGCAGCACCACATAGAACATGGTCTGCACGCGGTTGAAGCCCAGGGAGCGGGCCGCTTCGGTCTGCCCGTGGGGGATGGCCAGGATGCCCGCGCGGAACACTTCGCCCATGTAGGCGCCGTAGCAGAAGCTCAGGGCGATGACGGCGGAGGTCACGCCTTCCATCTTCACCAGCATGGAGATGGCGAAGTAGATGTAGAAGATCTGCACCAGCAGGGGGATGCCGCGGATGACTTCCACATAGGTGGAGGCCAGCAGGTTGAAAAAGCGGTTGCGCGAGATGCGCCCCAGGCCGGTCAGCAGGCCCAGAGGCACGGCGCCGCAGATGGAGTAGGCCGTCACCTTGAAGGTGAGCAGCAGGCCGTCAGGCAGGAAGATGATGGCATCACGGTAGACCTGCGGCCCGGTGGTGCAGAGCAGCACCAGGGTGATGATGGCACCACACAGGGCGATGGACCATGCGTTGATGAGCCGCCATTCGCGAGGGTTCGGGATGGACGGGCCGTCCGTCACCATGATGATGTTGCCTTTGCTTTGCCCTTCGTCTTTCATTGTACAGGTTGCCCCTTGTATGCGGGAACGCCGGAAGGGCCCGGAGGCCCTTCCGAACAGTTGTCACAAAATGGGGACCGGCGGTGCCGGTCGCGGCGGCTGCCCTAGTCGGCAGTGCCCATCCACTCGACCTTCAGCTTGTTTTCGGTGCCGTCGGCCTTGATCTCGGCAATGGCCTTGTTGAGGCGGTTCAGCATCTCGGTACGGCCCTTGCGCACGCAGAAGCCGAAGTATTCGGGATTGTTGTGCTGGTAGGCGATGCCGAACTTGCCGGCGAAATCGGTACGCTTGTTGGCGTAGTACTTGGCGACGGGGTCGTCACAGATGACGGCGTCCACACGACCGGCGGCCAGGTCTTCGAAGGCCAGACCGATGTCGTCGTATTCGCGGATCTTGGCGCCCACGTTGGCTTCCTGCAGCACGAGCACGCCGGTGATGCCGATCTGGCTGCCCACGGTCAGGCCCTTGAGGTCGGCCAGGCTGTTGATCTTCTTGCCCTTGGGCATGACCACGGCCTGCACCACGCCGTAGTAAGGTTCGGTGAAGTCGAAGGCCTTCTGGCGTTCGGGAGTGATGGTGGTGGAAGCGGCCAGCAGGTCGTAGTTGCCGGCGGCCAGACCGGCGAAGATGCCGTCCCAGGCCACGTCGCGCAGTTCCATCTCATAACCGGCACGCTTGAGCACTTCCGTGGCGTAGGCGATGGAATAGCCGTTGGGCACCTTTTTGTCGTTCAGGAATTCCATGGGCGGATAGGTGCAGTTGGTGGCGACCACCAGGGTCTCGGCGGCCACGGACGTGCACATCATCATGAGAGCACACAGGGTAAGCGTGAGTTTGCGGAACATAATGCTGCCTCCAAAGGTTGATGAAGATGTCTGGCCTGAGGCTCGCGCCCGCATGCCAAAACCGGCCAAACTGGGTTTTATTAGCCGCGCAGGCCCCTGTCGTCAATACCCGGCGGGCGCCGGAGCCGCAGTTTTCCTGCCTGCGGGGCCCGGCCGCCTGTCACCGGGCCAAAAATAAGGGAAGGGCCCGTGGGCCCTTCCCTGGGATGACGGAAGGATGGCCGGGACGTCCGGCCGGAGTGTCCGGGCTAGTCGGCAGCGCCCATCCACTTGATCTTCAGCTTGGCTTCGGTGCCGTCGGCCTGCATGCTGGCGATGGCCTTGTTGAGGCGTTCCAGCAGCTCGGTATCGCCCTTGCGCAGGCAGAAGCCGTAGTATTCGGGATCCTTGTGCAGGTAGGCAACGTTGAACTTGCCGGCGAAGTCGGCGCGCTTGTTGGCATAGTACTTGGCGACGGGGTCGTCACAGATGACGGCGTCGGTACGGCCGGCGGCCAGGTCTTCGAAGGCCAGACCGATGTCGTCGTATTCCTTGATCTTGGCGCCCACGTTGGCCTTTTGCAGCACGAACACGCCGGTGATGCCGATCTGGCTGCCCACGGTCAGGCCCTTGAGGTCGGCCAGGCTGTTGATCTTCTTGCCCTTGGGCATGACCACGGCCTGCACGGCGCCATAGTAGGGGATGGTGAAGTCGAAGGCCTGCTGGCGCTCGGGAGTGATGGTGGTGGAGGAAGCCAGGATGTCGTAGTTACCGGCGGCCAGACCGGCGAAGATGCCGTCCCACGCCACGTCGCGGAAGGTGATCTTCAGATTCGCGCGTTTGGCGATCTCATGGATGTAGTCGATGGAATAGCCGGTGGGGACCTTCTTGTCCGTCAGGAATTCCATGGGCGGGAAGGCACAGTTGCCGGCGACCACGAGGGTCTTGGCGGCCACGGGAGTGCACATCAGGACGAGTGCGCACAGGGCAAGAGTGAGTTTACGGAACATAATGCTGCCTCCGAAAAATGGGAAAAAAGGCCTGGACCGGACCGGGCATCCGTGCCGGGCCCGGCCAGGATTGGGTCTTATTAGTCGCGCGGGCCCCGAGCGTCAATAGGTTTTCCGGGATTTTCCGGCCGCCGCACAGGGCCGGAAACGCAGGAAGGGCCCTCAGGCCCTTCCGAAATGTCATATGATGGTGACCGGTGCTGCCGGCCGGGGTGTCCGGACTAGTCGGCAGAGCCCATCCACTTGATCTTCAGCTTGTCTTCGGTGCCGTCGGCCTTCATGGCGGCGATGGCCTTGTTGATGCGCTTCACGAGTTCGGTCTCGCCCTTGCGCACGCAGAAGCCGAAGTATTCGGGATCCTTGTGCAGGTAGGCCACGGAGAACTTGCCGGCGAAGTCTTCACGCTTGTTGGCGTAGAACTTGGCGACGGGGTCGTCGGCGATGACGGCGTCGATGCGGCCGGCGGCCAGGTCTTCGAAGGCCAGACCGATGTCGTCGTATTCCTTGATCTTGGCGCCCACGTTGGCCTTTTGCAGCACGAACACGCCGGTGATGCCGATCTGGCTGCCCACGGTCAGGCCCTTGAGGCCGGCCAGGCTGTCGATCTTCTTGCCCTTGGCCATGACCACGGCCTGCACGACGCCGTAATACGGGTCGGAGAAGTCGAAGGTCTTCTGGCGTTCGGGGGTGATGGTGGTGGAGGAGGCCAGGATGTCGTAGTTGCCCGAGGCCAGACCGGCAAAGATGCCGTCCCAGGCCACATCACGGAATTTCATGTCAAAGCCGGCGCGTTTGGCCACTTCCTTGATGTAATCAATGGAATAGCCGGTGGGGACTTTCTTGTCGTTCAGGTATTCCATGGGCGGGTAGCCGCAGTGTCCGGCCACCACCAGGGTCTTGGCGGCCACGGCCGAGGACATGAGGACAAGGAAGCACAGGGCAAGGGTCAGTTTACGGATCATATCGCTGCCTCCGGAAGATTGATGGGATAGGTCCCGGCATGTGACACACGCATGCCGGGACAGCCAACCATATCTTGTCTTATGCGGGAGGGCCAGCGCCGTCAACTGCCTTACCAGCTGTTGCCCGGGGCGGGGCCGTCGTCCTCGTCGTCTTCGTCGCTGGCGCCGGGAGCCATGCGCGAAAGGGTATCGCGCAGGGGACGGGCCTGGGGCAGGGAAGCATTGCCGGGCGCGGCGTCGGCGTCATCTTCGGGGCGTTCGTCCTTGAGGGCCTGCTGCAGGAACCAGTCCTCGCGGATGCGCCAGGAGGCGGCCGCCGTGTAGGCGGGCGAGGAATAGCCCACGGAGAGGATCAGGGTGCGGCGGGCGTGTTCCTGCAGGCGGATGAGCAGGGGGGTGAAGTCCGCGTCGCCGGACAGGATGATGAATTCGTCGAAATGGGTGGGGTGGGACAGGTCATCCATGCAGTCCATGACCAGATGGATGTCCGTGCTGGTCTTGCCGCGGGTGGTCAGGGGCGGACAGTCCACCACCTGGAAGGCGCTGCGGATGAAATGGTAACGGAATTCCTGATAGCGCTGGGGGTTGAGGTAACACATGCGCTTCAGGATGCGGCGGCGCACGCCGTCACCGTAGAGGATGCGCAGGGCGTGGTTCTCGATCCAGCGCACCCAGCGGTAGGGGGCCATGCCGAAGGCCCGGGCCGCTTCGGGGTCTGCTTCAAGAAAACGGGTGTAAATGTTGTCAAAGTCCACATACAGGGCGCTGTACACTTCATCAAAACCGGTAAAACGTGCCATAATCTCCTCAATAGCTTATGAAATAAATGTTGAGTCTACTTAGCGCAGCGGGGGACTGGTGGCAAGAGGCGGCTTGAATTCGGCAAAGCCTGCCGCTATGGTGCCGCTATCCCACTACAGGAGGCCCGAAGATGTCGCAACTGAAGAGCTGTGTCGCGGACGTGATGGACCGTATCCGGCGACGCCATGACGCCGACCCCGGGGAATTCTGGCATGCCTGTCTTTTCTGGACGTTCTGGGTCTCCCTGGCCCTGTTCCCCATCGGCTACGGCTGGCGCGAAGTGACGCCGCCGCTGTGCTTCATCTTTCTGCTGCTCTATTACCGGCACGCCTGGCACCGTTCCGTCCTGCGCCGTCTCACGGTCTGGCCGCTCTTCCTCTGCGCCGGTGCCATGACCCTCATCGGCGTGGTCTTCTCCACGGACGTCTGGCAGTCCTTCCTGCATGGTGGCATGGGCGTCAACAAGGCCTATATCCTGCCTTTCATCGCCATGGAGTGCGTGCGCTCCACACGGGACCTGCGCCGCCTTGTCCATGCCTGTGTGCTGGCCTGTGTCTGGCAGGGACTGGACGGCATGTGGCAGGCCTGGACCGGCTTCGACTTCATCATGGGCTATGCGCCCAACGCCGGACGCCTGACCGGCAGCCTGGGGGATTACAGCGTGGGCAACTACATGGCGCTGGCCATGATCCCTGCCTTTGCCTGCTGGTTCCTGCTGCGTCGCCGTCTGGGCGTCCTGCCCGCGGCGATCGTCTGGGTGGTGCTCTTCATCCCGGCCTTTTTTCTGCTGGAAGGCGCTTCCAGCCGCAGCGGCATCCTGGCCGTGGCCTCCGCCTTCGTGTTCTGGGCCCTGCTGGCGGGCGGCAGGACGGGACGCATCGCCCTCTGGGGCTGCGTCCTGGTGCTGGGGGGCTTCACCCTGCTGTCCTTCCACCGCATGGATCCGTCCACCATCGCGGGGGACGGGCGCTGGAGCCTCTGGTCCCTGGGCTGGCAGGTCTTCCTCGAGCATCCCTGGCTGGGGGCGGGGCTTGACCGCTACAACGCCTGCTTCCGGGCCCTGGGGCTTGTCCCGGCCCATGACGCCATCACCATCAGCCACCCGCACAACATGTATCTGGATATCCTGTATGCCCACGGCATCATCGGCTTCATCCTGGGCATGATCTTCCTGCTGGGCTTCGCCTGGTGGGCGGGCAGGCATATCCGCCGTGCCCTGCACGACGGCGGTGTGGCGCAGCGTGCGGCGGAGGCCGCGGGCAGTCTTCTGCACTGGCGCCTGACGGCCTGGTTCTATCTGGGGTATCTGGGCTGGCTGGTCAACGGCATCTTTGGCCATGACTTTTATCGCATCTGGTGGCTGGGGCTGGCCATGTGCAGCCTGGGCATCTGCATAGGAGGTGTGGTCAGCGGGCTGGCCGCAGACGGGGAAAGCATCCCCGGCGGAGGAGAGGAGCGATGAGCTTTTGCCTGCAGGTGGCCGGGGTCGGCGACGTCTTCCCCATGCTGGCCATCTATGCGCCCTATGTGCGGGACACGGCCATCACCTTCGAATACGAGGTGCCCACGGCTGCGGAGTTCGGCGCGCGTCTGCATCATGTGCTGCCGGAATATCCCTGGCTGGTCTGCCGGGCGCCGGGGCAGGTGCTGGGCTATGCCTATGCCCACCGGCACATGGAACGGGCGGCCTACGGCTGGAACGTGGAGTGTTCCGTCTATGTGCTGGGTTCCGCCCGTGGGCGCGGCGTGGGGCGTGCCCTGTACGGGGCCCTGCTGGAACTGTTGCGCCTGCAGGGCGTGGTCAACGCCTATGGCTGCATCGCGGTGCCCAACGAGCCTAGCGAAGCCCTGCACAGGGCGACGGGCTTTTCCCTGCTGGGGCATTTCCCGGCCTCGGGCTGGAAGCAGGGCCGCTGGCACGACATCGTCTGGTACGGTCGCTGCCTGCAGGAGTCGGGTGCGGGAGAGCCTGCGCCGCTGCGTTCGTTCGGCAGTCTCGGTCAGGAACTGGTGGACGAGGTGCTGCGCCGCCACGCCCGGGGATGACTTTCAGGCTCGTACGGTGATCGGGCAGAGCGGGGCAGACCTTGCCGGCGTAGGCTCCTCCGGCTGGAGGAGAGGCGCGGAGGGCGGACGCTGAGGCGAGCCGCACCGTGCCGCCGGGACGTCCTGCGACATCGATGATACGATACTATGCAAGAGGCCGGATGTGTTGGACATCCGGCCTCTTTTTATTTGTGCCCGCGGGAAGGCGCGGGCGATGCTCCTGCCATCAGAATTCCCAGACCAGGCGGGCCTGGCCGCCGATGCTCTGCCGGACACCCGCGGAACCTTCGAGCCCCAGGTCCACATGGAGGGAGCTGTGAGCGGGATCCCACTGCAAGCCTGCCATGAAGACGGCGCTGTCGCCGCGCATGGAGACCGAGGGCGCATCCACGCCATGATTGCTCAGTTCCGTGCGGGCCGTGCCGTCGAACTCATGTTCCCAGGCCACGCCCGCGTAGGGACTGAAGCCCTGGAAAAGCTCATAGCTCAGGCGGGTGCCCACGCGGAGCAGGCAGGAATCCATGGGATCGAAGCGGAAGTCCTCGCCCATGATGCTGATGTCCTGTCCGTCCTGATGGTTCCAGAAAAAGCTGGCCCGGCTGTCCAGGCGCATGCGTTCCGTGGCCTGCCACTGGTAGCCGAGGCCGGCGAACAGGCCGTAGTAGGCCGTGGACGTATCGAAGTCGGCCGTCTGCTGGAGCACGCTGGCGATGTCCTGGCTCTGCCAGTCGCCATTGATCTGCCCCAGCCGCAGACCGGCCTGCGCGTACAGGCCGGACAAAAGGCCGGACGTCAGGTCGAAGCGGGCCATCAGGCCGCCGCCCGCGTAGCGGGCGCTGCCGGTGCCGCAGACGTCGCCTACGGAAAAGTCCTCGCGGGTGCCGATGCTGGCCTGGCCGTATTCGAAAAACGCGCCCAGCAGCAGGTCGCCCGCCTCGCCCGTGAAGCTCCGGGCCAGACCGGCAGCCAGTTCCAGGCCGGTGCCGTCCGCCCGGCCATCGTTGCCGTAGCGTTCCGTACCGCCATGGATGGCCGCGAAGGGCATCCAGGCATCCTGTCCGGCAGCCGCCTTGCGGGCCTGCTCCAGGGCCGTGCCTTCCACCAGGCGCGCGCCCCGGTCGAGGGCCGCCATCTGGGCCACCCGGTACTGGTTGAAGGCCTTTATTTGCGGGTTGGCCCGCAAGCCGGTGATGGTCAGGTCGATGGAGTCACCGTTGCGCTGCATGCTGCCGTCGAAGAGCAGGGCGAAGCCCTTGGGCGCATCATGGACGGTACCGCCGTTACTCAGGGCCAGTTCATCGGCATGGATGCTGTTTATCAGCGTGTACCGGTCACCGATGCGCATGCCCTGGCCCCCCAGGGCCCCCAGAACGCGTACCGTACTGCCCTGCAGGTCGCCCCCTGTCTGCTCATTGCCCAGTGTCAGCAGGGTCTCTCCGGGCCGCATGCCGTTGGGCAGGGCAAGGTTGAGGTACTGGAAGGCCGCCACACGCCGGAGCGTGCCCTGCCAGCCCAGCAGGTTGAGGCTGTTGCCGCTGCCGGCAGCGGGCAGGGGGGAGACGTTCTGCCCCAGGCTGTCCGTGAGGGCGCTGCCAAAGACATAGCCGCCGATATGGCCGCCCGTGAGGGTGACGGCATTGTAGCGTGCGCCGTACTGTCCGTTGCTGCTGGCATAGACGATGCCGCCGACGATGTGATCCCTGATGCTGCCGCCGCTGACGAGAACGGCGTTGAAACTGGCGTCGGCTGTCCCGTTGGTCGTGGTGGCACTGCCGCCGGCGACGCTGGTAATGGAGCCGCCGGAGATGCTGACCAGGTTGTAACGGGCCGAGCCGTCAAGCAGACCTGACGCATGGCCGCCGACCACGGTACCGGTCGTGCCCCCCTTGATGATGACGAGATTGCTGTCGGCCAGGGCCTTGTCGCGGCCGCTGTCGGCATTTCCGCCCACGATATGGGAGACATCGCCGCCAATCTGGAGGACCGTATTGCTGTTGCTTCGGGCAAACATGGTGGCAAGGGCGGATCCGCCGTAGGCATTGTCACTGATGCGGCCGCCATTGACGACGATGCTGTTGTAGGCGGTGTCGGCGACGCCGCCGTAACACCAGCCGCCGAAGGTCTGCACGGCCTGACCGCCGTCATTGACGACCGTGCCGTAGCGGGCCCGGGCACTGTCACCATAGGCCATGACGCCGTAGACATTGCTGTAGGCATCGCCCGCCCTGATCTGGGCGTGGTGGTTATGGGCCGTTCCGTCGAGGTCGGAGCCCGGTGCCGGACACGCGGGCAACAGGAGCAGGCACACAAGGCAGACCAGGGTGAGCCGGGGGGAGAACTGACGGTCGTGGAGGAAGGGGAGCGCGGACATGGTGCCTCCTGGAGACACAGGGATTGATCCCGGAGCGGGAACGCATCCAGTATAGCACAGGAAAGGGGCGCTGCCTATGGATTGGTGGTGACGGGAGCGGGGCGGGGCACTGCGGGAGAAAGAGAAAAAAGGATGGAGGATGTCCTGAAAAGTGGCGACGCTTGTTTTTGATGTTTATTGACTGATGAAATGATGCGGGGAACGGAAGGGGGCATCCTGAAAAAAACTGCGCTCGAGGCAAAAGGAAATCGTCCGTATCTTTTGCAGGGCCATAAAAGAGGGAGAGCCTCTTGAAAGGCCTCCATGCATCCTTTTTCCTCCTCGCACGGGCCCATCCGGGGCCCGCAGCATCCGGCAGGACTGGAAGACGAAAAAGGCTGCCCGCAGGGGGCAGCCTTCGACATCACCGGGAGTCGTCTAACCGCGCCGTTTGAGGCGGTCGCGGCGTTCCTGCATCAGGAAGCGGCCGGTGACGGAATCGGGGTCGGCCACGATGGCCTCGGGCGTGCCCTGCGAGACCACGAGCCCGCCGTTCTCGCCGCCGCCGGGGCCCATGTCCAGCACGTGGTCGGCGGCCAGGATCATGTCCGTGTTGTGCTCGATGACCACCACGCTGGCGCCCTTGTCCACCAGAGCGTGCAGCACCTTGATGAGCTTGCCCACCTCGTGCATGTGCAGGCCGGTGGTGGGCTCGTCCAGGATGTAGAGCGTGCCCGGCAGGGAGCGCTTGCCCAGCTCGCGCGAGATCTTGATGCGCTGGGCCTCGCCGCCGGAAAGGGTGGTGGCGGGCTGGCCGAGACGCAGGTACTCCAGGCCAACTTCCTCCAGCACGGCCAGACGGCGCTCCAGCACGGGATAGTTCTCGAAGAAGGCACGGGCCTGCTGCACGGGCAGATCCAGCACTTCCGCGATGTTCAGGCCCTTGTAGCGCACTTCCAGGGTCTCGTGGTTGTAGCGGCGGCCCTTGCAGACATCGCAGGTCACGTAGACGTCGGGCAAGAAATGCATCTCCACCCGGATCTGGCCGTCGCCGCCGCAGGCCTCGCAGCGGCCGCCGCGCACGTTGAAGCTGAAGCGTCCGGGCTTGTAGCCGCGCTTGCGGGCGTCGGGGGTCATGGCGAAGATGTTGCGGATCTCGTCGAAGACCTTGGTGTAGGTGGCCGGGTTGGAACGCGGCGTGCGGCCGATGGGCGTCTGGTCGATGGCCACGATGCGCTCGATGGGGCGGGCCCCCTCGCTGTAGCTCAGACCGGCGATGGTGCCGGGCTGGTCCACGCGCTGGCCCAGGCTGATGGCCAGATGCTTGTACAACGTGTCCACCACCAGCGAGCTCTTGCCCGAACCGGACACGCCCGTGACACAGGTCAGCACGCCCAGCGGGAAGCGGCAGTCGATGCCGCGCAGGTTGTTGGTGGTCACGTTGTGCAGGGTCAGCCAGCCCTGGGGCTCGCGCCGTTCGTCGGGCAGGCTGATGCTGGCGTCGCCGCGCAGATAGCGGGCCGTGAGGGTATCGGCGCGCAGCAGTTGGGGCACGCTGCCCTGGAACATGATCTCGCCGCCCTGGGAGCCGGAACCGGGACCCAGTTCGATGACCGTGTCGGCCGCGCAGATGGTGGCCTCGTCGTGCTCCACCACCAGCACGGTATTGCCGCGCTGCTGCAGGGAACGCAGGGTGCCCAGCAGGCGTTCGTTGTCACGCGGGTGCAGGCCGATGGAAGGCTCGTCCAGCACATAGGTCACGCCCACCAGACCGGAGCCCAGCTGGGAGGCCAGACGGATGCGCTGGGCCTCGCCGCCGGAAAGGGTGGCCATGGCCCGGCCCAGGGAAAGATATTCCAGGCCCACGTTGCGCATGAAGGACAGACGGTGGGTCAGCTCCTTGAGCAGGGGCTCGGCCACCAGGGCGTGGCGGCCGTCGAAGTGCCGTCCTTCCAGCCATTGCAGGGCCCGTTCCACGGAAAGGGAACAGAACTGGGCGATGTTCAGGTCGTCCACGCGCACGGCCAGGGCCTCGGGCTTGAGGCGGGCGCCGTGGCAGTCCGGGCAGTCCGTGGACTGGCGGAAGCGAGCCAGGATCTCGCGCCAGGCCTCGCCGTACTGCATGCCTTTTTCCAGCAGCGGGATGACGCCGGGCCAGCGCTCCTCGCTGACCTTCACGTCGGCGGCGCGTCCGGCAAAAAGTTCGCTCTGGTAGTCGCCCGTGGCATCCATGGCCACGTTGCCGCCCATCCAGTTGCGGCGCAGGCCGCTGCTGTGCGCGGCGGGGCGGCCCTTTTCGTCCTCGCCGTAGAACAGGCAGGCCAGGGCCGCGTCGGAAAAGTCCTCCAGCGGCGTGGAGAGCGTGAAACCGTGGCGCTCGCCCAGGGCGCGCAGGGCGGGCTCGTAACGCTGGAAATGCTTGCTCTCGGCCCAGGGCAGCAGGGCCCCGGTATTGAGGGAAAGGCCCCGGTTGGGCGCGATGAGGCGGGGCTCGAAATAGTCCACGGTGCCCAGGCCCACGCAGCGGGGACAGGCACCCTGCGGGCTGTTGAAGGAAAAGAGCTGTGGGCTGGGCGCGGGCAGGGAGATATGGCAGTGCGGACAGACCGAGGTGGTGGAATGGATGATGTCCCGTTCCCCTTCGGGCCTGTCGGGCAGGTGGACGGTCAGGCGGCCTTCGCCGTAGCGCAGGGCCAGCTCCACGGAGTCGGCCAGGCGGCCGCGGATGCCGTCCTTGTTGACCAGGCGGTCCACCACCAGGTCGATGCTGTGCTTCTTGTTTTTGTCTAGGGCGGGCACGTCGTCCAGGGTGTGGAAGGTGCCGTCCACACGCACGCGGGCGAAGCCTTCGGCGCGCAGCTTTTTGAACTTGTCCTGATGGGTGCCTTTTTGCAGTTCCACCAGCGGCGCCATGACCATGAACTTGCTGCCCTGGGGCAGAGCCATGATGTCGGTGATGATCTCGTCGGCGGAGCGGGCCTCGATGGGGCGGCCGCAGGAGGGACAGTACATGCGGCCCAGACGGGCGAAGAAGACGCGCAAAAAGTCGTGGATCTCCGTCACCGTGCCCACGGTGGAACGGGGATTGCGCGAGGTGCTCTGCTGTTCCAGCGAGATGGCCGGGGAAAGGCCCTCGATCTTCTCCACGTCCGGCTTGTCCATCTGGGGCAGGAACTGCCGGGCATAGGCCGAAAGGGATTCCACATAGCGGCGCTGGCCCTCGGCATAGACGATATCGAAGGCCAGGGTGGACTTGCCGGAACCGGAGGGCCCGCAGACCACCACCAGCTCGTCGCGGGGGATGTCCAGGCTGATGTCCTTGAGGTTGTGCTGCCGGGCTTTTTCGATATGGATGCAGGGATTGTTCATGGGCTGTTATGTAAGCGTGGCGACGCTGTTTGGCAAGAGGGATTCCTGATAAGCGCCGGGAAAAACGGCCCGGAGCGATGGACAAAGGACGGGGAAGGCCGTATAAAATTTTTGACGAGCCGGGACAGTGTCGCGGCAAGGGGGAGTTATGCGTGTTTTTTTCTGTCTGCTGATGCTCATGCTGCTGAGCCCGTCCGCGGGCCTGGCGCAGGAGAGCGCGCTCACCGCCCGCGAGGCGTTCGGCGCCCTGCCCACGAGCATTTTTGAAAATACGGCCGAAGGCCTTGAGGACGAGGACAAACAGCAGTTGCTGGAAGAAGGACAGAGCGAGTTCTGGGAACTGGCCGGCGAGAGCCGGGACGTGATCGTGTTCCGGGCGCTGCCCTTCCGCGACAGCGGCGTGGCCCTGCGTCTGTTCCGGGACGCTGACGACGGTTCGGCCGTGGCGGCCATCGGCACGCTGGGCACCGAGCTGTGCACGGTGGAGCTGTGGCGCGTGGACGCCTCGGGGCGCACGGTGCCCGTGGACGTGCCGCAGGAGCCGGACATCCAGGAATTTTTTGCCAAGGGCCAGCCCGTACCCGACGATGTGAACCCCTCGGTGCTCATCTGTCTGGGTATGGGGGGCCTGCGCGCGCACCCCGTGTTCTGGAACAAGACCGGCATGCTCTACCTGCCGCTGGCCAACGAGATCGGCTACCGCTGGGACGGGCACCGCTTCCAGAAGGTGGTCAGGCCGCATGCGGAGGGCAGCGGCGAGCCCGCCGACGGGCTGGATATCGAATGACGGACGAAGGGGGCACCCGGCAGGGCGCCCCCTTTTCGCATCTTGCGGGACAGTCTATTTTTCCAGCCACAGGGCCAGGCGGCGTTCCAGCTCGTCGGGCTCCAGGCGGGGGCTGTCGTAAAAGCCGGCGGCCTCGCGCTGGCGGCAGGCTTCGGACAGGATGATGGCCGAGGCCACCGAGACGTTGAAGCTCTGGATCATGCCGTACATGGGGATGTAGAGCTCACCGTCGGCCATGCTGATGAGTTCCTCGTTGACGCCGCTGTGTTCGTTGCCCATGATGATGGCCGTGGGACGGGTGAAGTCCCAGGTGCGCAGCGGCTTGGCCGTGGGGGTGAAGGTGGTGGCCAGGATCTGCATGTTCTGGGCACGCAGGCTGGTCTCCAGCTCCTGACGGTCGCGGTGGCGCACGCTCTCCACCCATTTGCGGGCCGAGGCCGAGGTCTTGCGCCCCAGCACGGGGAAGGGCGTGTCGGTATAGTACAGGTGCACCTTGTCCACGCCGAAGGCGTCACAGGAACGGTAGATGGCCGAGACGTTGTGCGGGTCATGGATATTGGCAAGCACAAGGGTCAGGTCGGGCTGACGGTGGGCAAGCACCGAGCCCAGACGCGCCTTGCGCCGGGGAGTGGGGTCCTTGGGCATAGCATCCTCGTTGTTGGTGGAATTCGCCGGAAATCTGGCAGAAAAACGCCGTTCCCGCAAGCCTTGGCCTTGCGGCGCGCGGCAGGGAGTCTCAGCATGGAAACTGGCAGGGAAGCATCGGCCGCCATCCGCATCCGGCCGCTGGAACGGGAAGACCTCAAATTCGTGCACGGCCTGGACAACAACGCCAACGTCATGCGCTACTGGTTCGAAGAGCCCTACGAGGCCTTCGTGGAACTGCAGGACCTGTACAACAAGCACATCCATGACCAGAGCGAGCGTCGCTTCATCGTGGACCATCAGGGCCAGAACGTGGGCCTGGTGGAGCTGGTGGAGATCGACTACATCCACCGCCGGGCCGAGTTCCAGATCATCATCGACCCGGCCTGGCAGAACCACGGCTTTGCCACGGCGGCGGCCAAGCTGGCCATGGCCTACGCCTTCGACGCGCTCAACCTCTACAAGCTCTACCTCGTGGTGGACAACGAGAACGTGCGCGCCATCCACGTCTATTCCAAGCTGGGCTTCCAGGCCGAGGGCGTGCTCATCCACGAGTTCTTCGCCAACGGCGCCTACCACGACGCCACGCGCATGTGCATCTTCCAGCACGAATACCGCAGCCTTTACGGCAGTGACAGCGGCCCGGCCGCGGCCCTGCCCGGGGACGGCCCGGACCCCGTCAGGTAAGCCGGATTTTGTGAAATGTTCATCCTGCGCCAAGAGGGAGCATTTTCATTGCAAAAAACGTGGAAATGGCGTAAGATTGAGAAGTTTTCATAATGTATCACAATGTTTTCTTTTGTGATATTTTATACTGACTTGAGGAGAATCCCATGTTGAAACGCTGGTCCCTGCCTCTTGCCCTGCTGACCGTGCTGGCGCTTCCCGTGCTGGCCATGGCCTCCGAAGGGCATCCGAGCATCCCCGGTGCGGAACTGTCCGCGGTCTGGGTCATTCCTTTCGTATGCATGCTGCTGTCCATCGCCATCATGCCGCTAGCCCTGCCGCATATCTGGCATCATCACTTCGGCAAGATCTCCGTCTTCTGGGGCCTTGCCTTCCTGATTCCCTGTCTGGTGGTCTACGGCTTCAACGTGGCCTTCTATGAATTCCTCCATGCCATCCTGCTGGAGTACATCCCCTTCATCGTGCTGCTGTTCGCCCTGTTCACCGTGGCCGGCGGCGTGCGCCTGAAGGGCTCGCTGGTGGGCACCCCCGTGGTCAACACCGGCATCCTGGCCGTGGGCACCATCCTGGCCAGCTGGATGGGCACCACCGGCGCCGCCATGCTGCTGATCCGCCCCCTGCTGCGCGCCAATGCCCACCGCAAATACCGTGTGCATTCCGTGGTCTTCTTCATCTTCCTGGTGGCCAACATCGGCGGCTCCCTGACTCCCTTGGGCGACCCGCCGCTGTTCCTGGGCTACCTGAAGGGCGTGAGCTTCTTCTGGACCACCACCAACCTGTTCGTGAAGACCTGCTTCATGTCCCTGGCCCTGCTGGGCATCTACTTCGTGCTCGATACCGTCCTGTACGGCCGTGAAGGTCGTCCCCAGCCCCCGCATGATCCCAACAAGGTGGAAGAAAAGCTGGGCCTCGACGGCTCCATCAACCTGCTCTTCCTGCTGGGCATCGTGCTCTGCGTGCTGGTCTCCGGCATGATCGACCTCGGCGAAGCCATCAACATCCACGGCGTGGGCATCGATGGCCAGAACCTGCTGCGCGACATCCTGCTGCTCTGCCTGGCCGGCCTGTCCTGGAAGTTCACCACCCGCCAGTGCCGTGAACTCAACGGCTTCTCCTGGGCCCCCATCGAAGAAGTGGCCAAGCTCTTCCTGGGCATCTTCCTGAGCATGATCCCCGCCCTGGCCATCCTGCGTGCCGGTACCGACGGCGCCCTGGCCGGTGTCATCAACATGGTCTTCCATGACGGCGAGCCCGTGAACTACATGTTCTTCTGGCTGACCGGCGCCCTGTCCAGCTTCCTGGACAACGCGCCCACCTACCTGGTGTTCTTCAACACCGCCGGCGGTGACCCCGTGCACCTGATGACCGACATGGCGCCCACCCTGGCCGCCATCTCCGCCGGTGCCGTGTTCATGGGCGCCAACAGCTACATCGGCAACGCCCCCAACTTCATGGTGCGTTCCATCGCCGAAGAACAGGGCGTGGCCATGCCCAGCTTCTTCGGTTACATGGCCTGGTCCGTGGGTATCCTGATCCCGCTGTTCCTGATCCTGACCTGGCTGTTCTTCATCTAGGCCCTGAGCCTTTGCGATCCCAGGGGCTGCCCGGCAACGGGCGGCCCCTTTTTTTGTGCCTGCCTGCGGGGCCGGGAGCGGGGGAGCGGTACTTTTTTCGGCATGCATCTGCGGGCCGCCCCTGTCCATGGCGTACCTGCCGGGTTGCCGCGGTCCCCGGCCGTCATTGCTTTTTGACCTGAAAAAGGTAACTATGGCCGCTCCGCAGGCGGCCCGGCAAGGCTGCGTGCCTGCCCCGCCGGTTCCGGCAGGAGCCCCTGCGTCCGTATGATCTTTTCGGGAGGCAATCCATGCGAGCTCTTTTCCGTTTGACCGTTTTCCTTTGCGTGCTGGCCCTCTGCTGCCCGCTGGGAGCCACCGCTGCCGCCAAGGCCGACAAAGACAAGGTCGAGGAAGATTTCGAAGCCCTGCGCCGTTTCAGCCAGGTGCTGGATCTGGTGAACCGTTATTATGTGAAGGACGTGAACCAGGGCGAACTGCTGGACGGTGCCCTCAAGGGCATGCTGCAGGGCCTGGATCCGCACTCCACCTTCATGACGCCTGAAGAACACAAGGAGATGCAGGAGACCACCTCCGGCGAATTCACCGGCATCGGCATCGAGATCACGGTGGAGAACGGCCAGGTGACCGTGGTGACCCCCATCGAGGACACGCCCGCCTATCGTGCCGGCCTGCAGTCCGGGGACGTCATCCTGACCATCAACGGCCAGCCCACGCAGGAACTGAGCCTGCAGGACGTGGTCTCGCGCATCCGCGGCCCCAAGGGCACGGAAGTGGAGCTGGGCATCCTGCACAGCACCTCCAAGTCGCCCAAGACCATCCGGGTCAAGCGTGAGGCCATCCCGCTGGTCAGCGTGAAGTCCAAGCCGCTGGAAGACGGCTATTACTGGATCCGCCTCACCCGTTTCTCCGGCCGCACCGACGAGGACCTGCGCGACGCCCTCAAGAAGGCCACCCGCGAATGCGCCAAGACCGGCGGCCTCAAGGGCATCGTGCTCGACCTGCGCAACAATCCCGGAGGTCTGCTGGACCAGGCCGTGAGCGTTTCCGACATGTTCCTGAGCAAGGGCACCATCGTGTCCATCCAGGGCCGCGGCCCCGTGCCGGAGCGCATCTACGAGGCCAAGGACCAGGCCGGGGACATCGACGTGCCCGTGGTGGTGATCATCAACGCCGGTTCGGCCTCGGCCTCCGAGATCGTGGCCGGTGCCCTGCGCGACCAGAAGCGCGCCCTGATCATCGGCGAACGCTCCTTCGGCAAGGGCTCGGTGCAGAACATCATCCCCCTGTCCGACGGCTCGGCCCTCAAGCTGACCGTGGCCCTGTACTATACGCCCAGCGGCAGCTCCATCCAGGCCGAGGGCATCGTGCCCGACCTGGAGATCCCCTTCGAGCGCCCGCGTGAAGAAGATGCCGACGAGCCCCGCATCCTGCTGCGCGAGCAGAACCTGAGCGGCCATCTGGAGAACGCCGATGGCGGCAAGAAGGCCACGAGCAGCAAGAAGCGTGACGATGCCGCGGAACAGCTGGCCCGCGACAACCAGCTGCGCATGGCCCTGCAGCTGGTCAAGGGCCTGCCCCGCATCCAGGAAATCCGGCGCTAGGCCTGCGTCCGGCGCGGAGGGAACCTGTGCGCTTGCCTTTCTTACATCCCGGCCCCCCGAGCGGCGACGATCACGACGGCCTCTCCGGGGGGCCGTGTGCGTCGACCCGCCTGCTGGTGGGCGGTTTACTGTGGTTCTGCCTGTGTCTGGGCCTGTCCCTGTGGCTGGCCTCCCGGGAGGGAGGCGCCGTGCTGGTGGCCGAGGACGGGCAGCCCGTGCTGGCCACCGGTGACTGGTTGCGGCACCGGGACCGTCTGGACGATCTGATGCGCCAGACCCTGTCCCGGGTCATGCCCGGCTGCCGTCTGCTGACCATGCCCGGCTTTTCGGAACAGGAGGCCCGGCATTACCGTGTGGAAGGGGACGGCGCTCCCCTGCGTCTGGCCCTGGCCCTGCAGGAGCGCCTGTGCCAGGAGGCCCTGCGTACCGGCCCTGACGGCGAGCGCCTGCTGGCCGATGACGTCCCCATGCCGCAACTGCGCTGGACGGACGACGGGGTGCTGGAAGCCGATGTGGACGGCCGCACCTGCCTCGTCCTGCATTTCCCCGGCTGGGAGACCATGCTCGCCACGCTTTCCCGGCCCATGCCCGAACCTGCTCTGGTGCTGGTGATCGACGACATGGGCCAGAAGCTGGAGCCCGCGGAGCAGCTGGCCAGCCTGCCGTTCCCCGTGGCCCTGGCCCTGTGGCCCCATGCCGCTGCCCGCCGTCCGGTGCAGCAGGTGGCCCGGGACATGGGGCTGGACGTCCTGCTGCACATGCCCATGGAGGCCATGCCCCGCAAGAACGGCACCGCGCCCAATCCGGGCCCCGGAGCACTGGAGACGGACATGGACGCCTATGCCATGGAACACGCTCTGGACAAGGCGCTGGCGCAGGTGCCCACGGCCCTGGGCTTCAACAATCATATGGGTTCCGGGTTCACCGGACGGCGCGATGCCTGCCGCATGCTGGCCGGTCTGGCCTACGGGCGCGGCCTGTTCGTGCTGGACAGCGTCACCCGCGGCAACAGCCAGCTGGAGACCAGCATGGTTCGCCAGGGCATCGTCACGGCCAGCCGCCATGTTTTTCTGGACGATCCCCAGGGCACGGACAAGGTGCTGGCCGCGCTGGACAAGGCCGCCCGCCTGGCCCGCAAGCAGGGCATCGCCATCGCCATCGGGCATCCGCACGCCTCGACCCTGCGGGCCCTGGAGCGCTGGGAGAACCGCGAGGGCGTGGCCGTGGTGCCCCTGCGGCGCTACGTCTGGCATCTGGCCCAGCTGCGGGCCGGACAGTTCGGCAAGCCGGAGTGATCTTTCCGGGAGCGTCTGGAGCGCTTCCCGGCTGACAGCCGCCTGTGGCGGTGATGGAGAACGAACATGAGCATGAGCATCGGTTGTGTGGGTTGCGGCAACATGGGCGGGGCCATCCTGGCCGGTCTTGCCGCCTCTTCCCTGGACTGCACCCTGTATGGCCATACGCGCACGGCAGCACGCATGGCGCCTCTGGAAGCGGCGGGCGTCACCCGTCTGGATTCGGCCCGCGAGCTGGCCCGCAAGGTCCGCTATGTGGTCATGGCCGTCAAACCCTACCAGATCGAGGCCCTGCTGGCCGAGATGGCGCCCGAGTTCGGGCCCGACACGGTGGTGATCTCTGTGGCGGCGGGCATCAGCATCGCCCGTTTGCAGGCGGCCGTGGCCGGACGCTGCCCCGTGGTGCGCTGCATGCCCAATACGCCCGCACTGGTGGGCAAGGGCGTGTTCGCCCTGTGCTTCGACGACAAGGTCCCGGCGGAGAGCAAGGAAGACATCCTGCGCTTCTTCAGCCAGCTGGGCGTTTGTCTGGAGCTGCCGGAGTCCCGTTTCACGGCCTTCTCGGCCCTCATCGGCGCCGGGCCCGCCTATGTGTTCGGCATGATGCAGGGACTGGTGCAGGCCGGTGTCACCCTGGGCCTGGGCCGCAAGGACTGCCGCGACATGGTGGCGGCCCTGTTCGAAGGCTCGGCCGTCATGGCGGCCCGCAGCGACACGCCGCTCATGGAACTGCGCGACCAGGTATGCTCGCCCGGCGGCCTGACCATCGCCGGGGTCAATGTCCTCGACAGGGCGGGACTTTCCGGCCTGCTGGTGGATGCGGTGCTGGCCGCTGACGAACGCGGCAGGGAAATGGAAAAGGAATAAAAGAAGGGGAGGCGAAAGCCTCCCTTTTTCAGTTATGAAAAACGGCAGGATCTCCGGGAGGTCCTGCCGTTTTTTATCGCTCTGCTGCGAGAAGTTACTTGGTCTTGTCCAGACGGATGTCCAGGCGCTTCTTGCCCTTGGTCAGGATGTAGCGCGTCTTGGCCTTGGCGTGCAGGTCGATGACGATGCGGGTGTCGCTGCCCTTCTTGCCCAGGCGCACGTCCTTGACCATCTCGCCCTTGGGCACACCGGGTTCGCTGAGCTTCCAGGTGCCGTGCAGATCCACCACCACGCGGGAGGGGCTGGTCAGCTCCAGATGCTTGAAGCGGATGGGGGACGAGGCGTCCAGGCGGATGGTGGCGCCGCCGTCACGCACGAAGACCACGAAGTTGGTGATGGTCTGGTTCTTGGGCGCGGGGGCCGCCTTGCGGGGCGCGGGCTGGGGCTTGGGGGCGGGCTTTTCCGCCTTTTTCACTTCCGCCGGGGCGGCGGGAGCCGCAGGAGCGGCCGCCGGGGCTTTTTCGTCATGGGCGGCAGCGGTGAGCGGGGTCGTGCCCGGACTTGCGGGGGCAGGGTTTTCCGCCGTGGCGGGCGTTTCCTCTCCTGTCTCGAAGGCAAAGCCGCGCTCCACGGCAGCGGGAGAAGGCTTGACCCCGGCAGCGGCCAGCTTTTCACCATCGGCAGGCGTGCCGGGCGTCACGGGCAGGGGGGGCTGGGCAACGGGCGGCGCGGGCTTCACAGGGGCGGAGACGCTGTTGTCGGCCGGGACCGGGGCGTCGCCGGACTGCCCCATGCGCGTGTTGAGCAGGATGAGCAGCAGGCCAAGGATGATGACCGCGAGGACTATCCAGAGAAAGATCTTGTTCATGCCAGTAGGCTCCTGTGCCTTTGGGCCGGATGTCCGCCGGAAAGTGTCCGGCGGAAGATCGCGCGTGGCGGTTCATGATGCGCGTGTCACGGCAGCGGGGCAAAAGGCCTTCCGGGCCGGGGCATGCCATGAGGCCCCATATGCAGGCACGGCTAAACTCTACATGATTTGTGCCGAATGGCAAGATTTGCCAAATCCCTTTACGCGCCGGGGGCTTTGCGCTAGCATCGGCGCACTATGCACGAAATGTCCATCGCACAAAGCATCCTGGACATAGCTCTGGAAGAGATCGCCAAACAGGGCTGTGACCGGCTCGACCTCATCCGTGTGGAATGCGGCGCCCTGGCCGGCGTGGTGCCGGACTCGCTGCAATTCTGCTTCGAGGCCCTGGTGCAGGGCGGGCCGCATGCGGCCGCCCGGCTCGAACTGGTGACCATCCCCCTGTTGTTGCGCTGCTCCACCTGCGGGCAGACCTTCGGCGGCGAGGGGCAGGAAGCCCTCTGGCAGCCGTGTCCGGCGTGCGGCGCCCTGGCAGGCCACACGGTGGTGCAGGGCAAGGAGCTGCAGATCAGTCATCTGGAAGCCTCCGTCAGCGGGGGCCAGGATTCATAAACCGACGGCCTGCGGCCATGCTGCCGCCAGGCGGGCCCTGAGGAAAAGGGCCGGAGTTCCGGGAGGAAACGATGCAAATTCCTGTGGTGCGCAACGTTCTGGAAGCCAATGAGAAGATCGCGGCCAGCGTGCGCGAGAAGCTGCGTGAGCGCAAGATCCTGGCCCTGAACCTGATCTCGTCGCCGGGCGCCGGCAAGACGACCCTGCTGGAACGCACCCTGCATGACCTGGCCGGCGAGTTCCGCATGGCCGTCATCGAAGGCGACCTACAGACCGACAACGATGCCCGCCGCGTGGCGGCCACGGGCGCCCAGGCCGTGCAGATCAATACCGACGGCGGCTGCCACCTGGACAGCAACATGATCATGACGGCCATGGAGAGCCTGGACCTGGACGGCGTGGACATCCTGTTCATCGAGAACGTGGGCAACCTGGTCTGCCCCGTGGAATTCGACTGCGGCGAAGACGCCAAGGTGGCCCTGCTGAGCGTGACCGAAGGCGACGACAAGCCCGAAAAGTATCCCCTGCTGTTCAACCTGGCCAAGGCCATGGTGCTGAACAAGGTGGACCTGCTGCCCTATGTGGACTTCGACCGCGAACGGGCGCGGGATTTCGCCACCCGCCTCAACAAGGAACTGGCCGTGTTCGAGGTCTCCTGCCGTGACGGTTCCGGCCTGGAAGGCTGGTACCAGTGGCTGCGCGACATGCGCGCCGGCAAGCTGTAAGCCTGGCCCGCATCTTTGGAATGCAAACGCCCCCTGCAAAGGGGGCGTTTTGTTTTTCCCGCGGGCCGCGGGGAAGGAGGGGCGTACGGGCCGTTCGCCCGGTCGCTGTTCGCCGTGGCAGCACGATGGAAGGCTGCCCTCGCGGCATGTCGTCTGGTTGGGGGACCTGTCCGCCCTGCACGATGGCGCAAAAAAAGGCCTCCTTCCCGGATGGGAGCGGAGGCCCTTTGGGCAGGTTCGTCCGTATCTGCTAGAACGAGGCGCTGTACGCGGTCATGTCCACGATGAGGGTGGCGGTGGGACGGCGCACGGTGATGGTGAACAGCTGCACGTCCTTGCGGGGGGTATCGCTGATGAGGTCGGGCAGCATGTCGCCGGGGGCCATCATGATGCAGGCGTCACCGCGCGGGGCGTTCATGAGCATGCCCAGAGCCATGTGCAGGATCTCCATCTGGCGCTTCTGGTCAGCCACGGGCATCTCGGTGAAATTCATGTCCAGGCCCGGCAGCTCGGCCTGCCAGGGGCGGTAGCCCATGTTGTAAAGGCTGGCCAGCAGGGCGTCCAGGCGCTGGTCGCTGAGCTTCTGGCGCAGTTCCACATGCTCCAGCACCTCGCCGCCGGCCTTGACCGGGAAGGCTTCCACATTGTCATCGCCGGGGGTGTAGGGCGTCAGGCGGGCGGCCCAGACCATGTCGGCAAAGCCCAGGCTGGTCAGCACGGCGCCGCCGTCATCGCGCAGGGGGTCCTTTTCCAGCAGGGCGCAGGCGTCCTTCATCAGCATGCCGGGCCGGAATTTGCTCAGGGCGCAGACGGGCCGGGCATCTTCTGCGGGCAGCAGGGATTTTTCCGTGCCGTTGACGTGGCTGATCTTGCCGTCAAGGCCGCGGACCAGCAGGCAGGGATGGTGTTCGCCGCACAGGGTCAGGCTCTGGACGCCGGCCAGGCGGACCTTGTTGAAATCCCACAGATACAGGCCCATATCCATGCGCAGGTCGGCGGTGCCGCCGGGATTGAGCAGCTGGTCTTCGCCGCCGGGCAGGAGGTCGAGACGGGCATAGTTGGCCTGGTTGCCCACAGTGAAGCGGATGCTCAGCAGCTCTTCGGCGCTTTCGTTGCGGATGGTCAGGCTTTTTTCGTCTTCCGGGGTGTCCCTGGCCGCGAAGGCCGGGGAGGACGCGAGCAGGGAGACGAACACAAGGGTCAGAAAAACAAGCAGACGGCAGGGATGGAACATGTCGGACCTCGTCAGGTTGCAGTCCCGAAGGGCTGGGACGGCACGTCGGCCGTAGTTGGCAGGATCGGACCGCACAGCAGCGTGCGGCATGCTGTAGGTGTAGCAAAGGCCCGCCGGGGCCGCAAGGCATTGCAGGCGGAAGGGCGGAGGAGCGGGAGAGGAGGGGCCTTTACGCTGCCCGTCCCGGCTGGTATAGGAATCAGTCGGGCGGGACTGTCCGCCTTTTTCCCAACACGCCGTTTTCCAAGGAGCCGCCATGTCTTCGTCCCGCCGTGCGCAGGATACTTCCCAGCAGACGCCCGCCGCAGGGCTGAAAGTGACCCTGCCGGTCCTGGTGACGGCCAGCGTGCTTTTTTTGGCGGCCCTCGTGCTGGCGTATCTTGGCGGTGTGATGACAGGCCGTGCCCAGTGGGCCAGCAGCCTTGAGGAATCCCGTGCGGCCCTGGCCGCGGCGGCCGCCACGGATGGGGAAAAGGAAGAGAGCGCCGCCGCGGGCGAAGCCCAGACGGCCGCTGATGCCGAGAACTCAGAGGATGCCCTGGTCGAAGCCTCGGTGCTGGCGGCCTCGGAGCTGCGTTTTTCCCGTGCCCTGCGTGCCGAGCCCGGCGCGCGTCTGGAGCCTGTTTCGCCGCCGTTGCCGGCTGCCCAGGCCCCCAAACCTGCAGCGGCAGGGGCCCCCGCCTATCCGCCCATGCCTCCGGGCATGCAGCCTGCCGTGCCCGCGGGGGAAAAGGCGCCGCCGCCAACGCCCACCGACATATATGATTTCGTCTTCCAGCTGGGGGCCTTCCGCGATCCCGGCATCGTGGACGATTTGCGCCAGCGTCTGGAAGGGCGCGGCCTGCGCACCCGCATGGAGCGCAGCGGCAAGCTCTATCTGGTGATGGTGGTCATGCGCGGTACGGACGACCGTGCCCGCGAGGTGGAAGCCATCGCCCAGGACATGCACCTGGGCAAACCGCTCATGCGCAGCCGCAAGCCCGTCCCCGGTCGCCGCTAGCGGCGGATGCGGGCATTTTTCCCGGCCCGAGGGGCGTTGGGCTCCTTCTTGTAATATGTGAAAATATTCGCTATTATTGCAAACCTTGTTTGTTTAATTAAACAGTCATCCCGGGACGGCACCCTGCCGTGCATCCTTCTTCCCGTGCGCGGCGGCCAGCCTCCCGGCCCCGTGCGTCCGGGGAGCCGCTCCTGTCCTGTCGCGCCTGTTCGAGGCGCCTGTCCCTGGTGCCGGATGTCCCGGCCATCGCCATTTGCCTGTCTTCGGACGAACATCCTATCGGACGTTCCACCGCAAGGAGAGACCATGCCCGCTACCAAGACTGACAACATGTTGAGTTCGCTGCGCCTCGGCGTCATCGAACGTCTGGCCCTTTCGTTCTGGGCCGGGACCCTGCCGGAAGACGTGGACCGCATCCCCCTGCTGATGCGCCCGCGCGGCAGCGAGATCATGAGCCGCTGCTGCATCTACAAGGACCGCGCCATCCTGCGCGAACGCCTGCGTGCCGCCATGGGCTTCCGCCTCGAAGACGAGACGGACGACTCCATCCCCCTGCGCACCTATGCCGAAGAGGCCCTGGAGCGCAAGGAGCCCAACTGGCCCATCCTGACGGTCTGTGACATCGCCTGCCAGGGCTGCATGCGTGCCCGTTACTATGTGACTGACGCCTGCCAGGGCTGCGTGGCGCGTTCCTGTATCGGCAGCTGCCGCTTTGGGGCCATCTCTTTCTCTCGCGGCCGCTCCACCATCGACCCCGAAAAGTGCCGCAACTGCGGCATGTGCATGGACGCCTGCCCCTACCATGCCATCGTGCGCCTCAATGTCCCCTGTGAGGCGGCCTGTCCGGTGCGCGCCATCCACAAGGGCAACAAGGGCCGCGCCGAGATCGACTTTGAAAAGTGCACCAGCTGCGGCCGCTGCATGCGCGCCTGCCCCTTCGGTGCGGTCATGGAGCGCAGCGAAGTGCTGCCCGTGCTCCGTGCCCTGGCCAGCGGCCGCCATGTGACGGCCCTCATGGCCCCGGCCATCGTGGGCCAGTTCCCCGGCGGCCCGGCCCGCATCGTCACGGCCCTGCGCCGTCTGGGCTTTAGCGACGTCATGGAAGTGGCCCTGGGCGCCGACGTCACCTCGCAGCGTGAGGCCGCGGAATTCGTGGAACGCATGGAACGCGGCGACACCTTCATGACCACCTCCTGCTGCCCGGCCTATGTGGAAGCCGTGCGCCGCCACGCGCCCGAGCTCCTGCCCCATGTGTCCGAGACCGCCACGCCCATGCATTATACCGCCGAGATCGCCCGCAAGCGCCATCCCGACACCGTGACGGTCTTCATCGGCCCCTGCGTGGCCAAGCGTCAGGAAGGCCTGCACGACGAGATGGTGGACTATGTGCTCACCTTCGAAGAAGTGGGTGCCCTGTTCAATGCCCGCGGCATCGTGGTGGAAGAGTGCGAAGAGTACGAGCTGGAGCACCCCAGCAACGAGGCGCGCGGCTATGCCATCGCGGGCGGCGTGTCCGCCGCTGTGGAAAAGCTGGTGGGCGACCGCTTCGAGGTGCGTCCCGTGGCCATCAACGGCCTTTCTCCCCAGGGCCTCAAGAAGCTGCAGTCCTTCGTCAAGGGCGGCTGCCCCGGCAACCTGGTGGAGGTCATGACCTGCGTGGGCGGCTGCGTGGGCGGCGCCGGTGTGGTGATGCCCGCCGCCAAGGGCGCCAAGGCCGTGGAGAACTTTGCCACCAAGGGCAAGGTGTAACCGGGGGCCAGGTCCCCGTTGCCTATGGCCTGCCGTCGCTGACGGGACGCCCGTCCGGACCGGCGGCAGGCAGATGACGACGCTCTGTGCCGGGAGGATGATCCATGATCATCTTCCCGGCTTTTTTTCTGCCTCCCTTGACACAGGCCGGAGGGGAGGCTACAACGTTGGTAACACGTTTTTGTAAAAAATAACACGATTGCATGCGCCTCCTGTCTTCCTCTTCTTGGCAGTCGGGGAGACCGCTCAGGGGATGCCGACTTGCCACCGGTATCCCCTGATTGCTTTCAGGGCCCCGGCATCCGGCGCAGGCAGGGGCAGCGTGCAGGCATATCACGTGCGGCGGGCCCGCCGGGGCGGGCCGCAAGCCGGCCATGACCGGCGCACCGGGCGCCGGGGCCGTGCCGCCGCGCGTCACCGTCCTGGGGACACGGATACGACATGGTCAGTCAGGAAAAACGGATAGGTGTGGTGGCCCTCGCCATCCACGACAGGCAGGCCCGGGCGGCTTCCGTCAACAACGTCATCAGCCAGTATGCCGATCTGGTGGTGGGGCGCATGGGCGTGCCGTACCGTGAGCGGGGCCTGAGCATCATCGCCCTGCTGGTGGACGGCAGTACGGATGCCCTCGGGGCGATGACCGGAAAACTGGGGAACATTCCCGGTGTGAAAGTACGCAGCGTCCTGCTTACTGCCGCCGGGCAGGAGCTTTCCCCCAAGGAGGATTCATGAAGCGCATCGAGATGGAGCATATCGGCTATGTGCCGCATGTGCCGCAGCCGGGGCCGCATCCCGGTACCCTGCCGTTCGTGCAAATCGATGCCGAACGTTGCGTCGGCTGTGATACCTGCCAGGAGTACTGCCCCACAGGGGCCATCTTTGGCGAGGTGGGGCGGGAGCACGCCATCCCGCATCCCGAAGCCTGCATCAACTGCGGCCAGTGCCTGACCCATTGTCCGGAGCTGGCTATCTATGAGGAACAGAGCTGGGTCCCCGAGCTGGAAGCGAAGCTTGCCCGCAAGGATGTCCGCTGCATCGCCATGCCCGCGCCTGCCGTGCGTTACGCTCTGGGCGACTGCTTCGGCCTGCCGGTGGGTTCGGTCGGCACGGGCAAGATGCTTTCCGCACTCAAGGCCCTGGGCTTCGCCCATTGCTGGGATACGGAATTCGCCGCGGACGTGACCATATGGGAAGAAGCCTCGGAATTCGTGGAGCGTCTGGCCGCGCGCCGCGACCTGCCCCAGTTCACGTCCTGCTGCCCGGGCTGGCAGAAATATGCCGAGACCTTTTATCCCGACCTGCTGCCGCACTTTTCGTCCTGCAAGTCGCCCATCGGCATGAACGGGGCCCTGGCCAAGACCTACGGCGCGGAGCGTATGGGCTATGATCCCGACACGGTCTACACCGTCTCCATCATGCCCTGCATCGCAAAAAAATACGAAGGCTTGCGGCCTGAGCTGGCGGCCAGCGGCCGGCGCGACATCGACGCCACCATCACGACCCGTGAGCTGGCCTGGCTCATCAAGAAAGCCGGTATCGACTTTGCCTCGCTGCCCGATGGCGGCCGCGACAGCCTGATGGGCGAATCGTCGGGCGGGGCCACCATCTTCGGCGTCAGCGGCGGTGTCATGGAGGCCGCCCTGCGCTACGCCTATGAAGCCATCACGGGCAGCAAGCCCCAAAGCTGGGATTTCAAGACCGTGCGCGGTCTGGACGGCCTCAAGGAAGCCACGCTGACCATCAAAGGCACGGAGCTGCGTGTGGCTGTGGTCCACGGGGCCAAGCGTTTCAAAAAAGTGTGTGACGAGGTGCGCGCGGGCAGGTCTCCGTATCACTTCATCGAATTCATGGCCTGTCCCGGAGGTTGCGTCTGCGGCGGCGGGCAGCCTATCATGCCCACGTTGCTGGAGCAGGCCCGGCGTCGGGCCACCAGCCTGTATGCCTCGCTGCGGCAACGCCTTGACCGCGCGGAAGTTTAGGAGGATACACCATGAAGATGATGCATCTGACCCGTCGCGGTTTCTTGCGTGCGGCCTGCGTGGTCGCGGGCGGTGCCATGATCAGCCTGCGCATGGCCGGTGTGGCTGTGGCCAGGTTCCGGGACATCAGGGACTACATGCTGGACCGCATCCACGGTGTCTACGGCGCGGATGCCGCCTTTCCCGTGCGGGCCTCGCAGGACAACGCCCAGGTTAGGGAACTGTATGCCGCCTATCTGAAGCGGCCGCTGGGCCCGCTTTCCGAAAAACTGCTGCATACCCGCTGGGCAGACCAGTCCGCCGGGTATCGCCGTCTGGTGGAGGCGGGGACGTTCCCCAATCCCCGTGATGTAGAGATGTTCGCCGCTTCTCCCTATCCTTACGAACAGAAATTCTAGCCATCCTGCCGTCTGCGGAAAGGGGGCCACCTGACCCTGGGACGGTTTCCGTTCCTCTCTGTCGAGCCCTGTGTCCTGTCCGAAAACGGCGCACGCCAGAGAGGTTTGCCATGTATGATCCCCATTCCCTGCATGCCGAAGAATTCATAGATCACGAAGAGGTGCAGGAGACCCTTGCTTGGGCGGCGGAACACGCCCGCGATGCCGGGCTCATCGACAGCATCCTTGCCAAAGCCGCGCTCTGCAAAGGCCTGAGCCACCGGGAAGCCTCCGTCCTGCTGGCCTGTGAGCTGCCGGACAGGGTAGAGGCCCTGTACCGGCTGGCCAACCGCATCAAGCACGAGTTCTACGGCAACCGCATCGTCATGTTCGCGCCGCTGTACCTGTCCAATTACTGCGTCAACAGCTGCGTCTACTGCCCCTACCACGCCCGCAACAAGCACATCATCCGCAAAAAGCTGACCCAGGAGGAAGTGGCCCGCGAGGTCATCGCCCTGCAGGACATGGGCCACAAGCGTCTGGCCCTGGAAGCGGGCGAGCACCCCACCATGAACCCCATCGGCTACATCCTCGACTGCATCCGCACCATCTACGGCATCCGCCACAAGAACGGGGCCATCCGCCGCGTCAACGTGAACATCGCGGCCACCACCGTGGAAGAATACCGGATGCTCAAGGATGCGGGCATCGGCACCTACATCCTGTTCCAGGAGACCTACCACAAGCAGAGCTACGAAAAGCTCCACCCCGCGGGCCCCAAGCATGATTATGCCTGGCATACCGAAGCCATGGACCGCGCCATGCAGGGCGGCATCGACGATGTGGGCCTGGGCGTGCTCTTCGGTCTGGAAGGCTATCGTTACGAATTTGCGGCCCTGCTCATGCATGCCGAGCATCTGGAGGCCGTGCACGGCGTGGGCCCGCACACCATCAGCGTGCCGCGCATCAAGAAGGCCGACGACATCGATCCCGACGTTTTCGACAACGGCATCGACGACGAGACCTTTGCCCGCATCTGTGCCTGTATCCGCGTGGCCGTGCCCTATACCGGCATGATCATCTCCACCCGCGAGAGTCAGGCCGTGCGCGAAAAGGTGCTGCCCCTGGGCGTCTCGCAGATCAGCGGTGCCTCCCGCACCAGCGTGGGCGGCTATTGCGAGCCCGAGCCCGAAGACGAGAACTCCGCCCAGTTCGATGTCAGCGACCGCCGCACCCTGGACGAGGTTGTCCGCTGGCTCATGGATCAGGGCCACATCCCCAGCTTCTGCACGGCCTGTTACCGCGAGGGCCGCACCGGCGACCGCTTCATGAGCCTGTGCAAGAGCCGCCAGATCCTCAACTGCTGTCATCCCAATGCCCTGCTGACCCTCAAGGAATATCTGCAGGACTACGCCTCGCCCGCCACCCGGGCCGTGGGCCTGGACATGATCCGGAAGGAACTGGACAAGATCCCCAGCGACAAGGTGCGCGCCCGCACCATCCGGTGCCTGGACGCCATCGAGGCCGGGCAGCGGGACTTCCGCTTCTAGGCCAACAGCCTTTTCCGGGGCTGCTCCTGTCTGCCGGGAGCGGCCCCGGGCTTTCCCCGTGGCGCTTGCCGCCTTTTTCCTTCCTCCATCCCGCCGGGCAGGGCCCTTCCTGCCCCGCCAGTCTTTCCAGGAGATCCCGCCATGCCGGAATCCGCACCGTCTTCCCCCGCGACGGCCAGCCGCGAGGCCGTTTGTTCTTCCGCGGCCCCCACGTCCGTCCCCTCCCTTTCCCGGGCCGAAGTGCGCGAGCTGCTTTTCGACCTGCCCTGGCCGGAGTTGCAGGCCCTGGCGCACCAGTGTCGCCTGCGGCACAAGGGGCGGCATGTGCATGTGCGCGGCCTGCTGGAATTTTCCAATGTCTGCCGCCGCAACTGCCGCTATTGCGGCCTGCGCCACGAGAACAGGCGTCTGTCCCGCTACAGCCTGTCGGCGGCGGAGCTGCTGCGGGCCGCGTCACAGGCCGTGGCCGCCGGGGTGGACACGCTGGTGCTGCAATCGGGCGAGATGGCCCGCAACCCTCTCTGGCTGGCGCAGATAGTGCGCGGCCTCAAGGAGCGCTTCGGCCTGCCCGTGACCCTGAGCGTGGGCGAGCAGCCGCGCGAATGGTACGCCCTGTGGCGGGAGGCCGGGGCCGACCGCTTCCTGCTCAAGCACGAGACCGCCGATGCCCGTCTCTATGCCGCCCTGCATCCCGGCTATCGTCTGACCGACCGGCTGCGGGCCCTCTCCTGGCTGGCGGAGCTGGGCTATGAGGTGGGCTCCGGCTTCATGGTCGGTGTGCCCGGCCAGCGCCCCGAAAGTCTGGTGGACGACATCCTGCTGGTGCGGGACATGCGCGTGGCCATGTGCGGGGCCGGGCCCTTCGTGCCCCAGGCCGACACGCCCCTGGGGCGGCAACCGCGCGGCTCCACGGAGCTGTGCCTGCGGGTCATGGCCGTGCTGCGTCTGGCCCTGCCCTGGGCCAACCTGCCCGCCACCACGGCGCTGGCCAGCCTGCGCCCCGAAGACGGTCAGCGGCAGGGCCTTGCCGCGGGCGGCAACGTGCTCATGCCTTCCTTCACCCCGGCGGCGCGCCGGGCTGCCTACCGCATCTACGACCACAAGGCTGTGGTGGACATGGACGCCGTGCGGCGCGCCATTGCGGGCGCCGGGCTGGAGCATGCGCTGCCGGAAGCTTAGGCAGGGAGGGATGCAGTTTTTGACGGGGGAGGAAGGGGCGTTTTTTGGTAAAAACTGCCCCTTCCTCCCCCGTACCCCCTCCAACCCCGAAAAAACTTTGTTCCGGCCGGTATGGCGGGTCCCCGTCTTTGTCTGCGGGGGCAGGGACATCGCGGGATGGCCGTGGGGCTGGGGGATGTCAGAGGGGCTTGGGTGAGCCGCTTCATCATCCGTCCCCTCATGCCGGGATGTCCGTGACAGGGCAGGTGTGGAACGGACTTCCTTGTCTTTGGTGAGGAAAGGCTTCTGTGACGGCGACGGCCAGGGAGCGGGGAGAGCTGCTGCAAGCGGGCCTGGAATGTGCAGCGGGGCAGTGTTTTACGCCCTTTCGATGATGACGGCATGGACAGGTGCCCGTGGCGTTCCTATATCTGGAAGGAAAGGCCGGGAGCGCGGCTGAAGGCATGGGCCTGTCCTGTTGCCTCCCGTAGCTTCCGTATCAGGATTTTCAGCATACAAGTTAAGGCGTGTCGTCCGGCATGACCGGCGGCCAGCATGAAGGAGTTCGGCATGAACGAAAGTCCCAAGGCCCTGCGCCTGCATATCGGTCTGTTCGGGCGGCGCAATGCGGGCAAGTCTTCCTTGCTCAACGCACTCGTGGGTCAGGACGTGGCCATCGTTTCCCCCACGCCGGGCAGTACGGCGGACCCGGTGGAAAAGACGCTGGAGATGGCGCCCCTGGGGCCGGTGGTCTTTCTGGATACGGCCGGGCTGGACGATCGGGACGCCTCGCTGGGCGCCCAGCGGGTGGAGCGCAGCCTGCGGGCCATGCGCCGGGTGGACGTGGCCCTGCTGGTGCTGGATGCCCCCTGCTGGGAGGCCGTGGACGCCGACACCGCCGCCCGTCTGGCCGCTGCGGGCATCCCCTTTGCCGTGGTGGTCAACAGCCGCGGGACGGCGGACACCTGTGATGCCGCATGGCGTCCTGACGGCCTTGCCGCGACGGTCCCCGTGCTCTGGGCCTCGGCCCGGGAAGGCTGGGGACTGGAAGGCATCCGGGCGGCGCTGGCCCGTCTGGCTCCGGCCGGGGCCCTGAAACAGCCGCCGCTGGTGCACGACCTGCTGCCGGAGCACGGCACGCTGCTGCTGGTGGTGCCGCTGGATTCCGGGGCGCCGCAGGGCCGCCTCATCCTGCCGCAGGTGCAGACCATCCGGGACAGCCTGGACGGCCGCTGCCTGTGCCTTGTGGTGACGGAAGAGCAGCTGCCGCAGGCCTTTGCCGCCTTGCGGGAGCCGCCGGATCTGGTGGTCTGCGATTCGCAGGTGGTGCATGTGGCCGCGCGCCTGACGCCGCCGTCCGTGCCCCTGACCACGTTCTCCATCCTCATGGCCCGGGCCAAGGGCGATCTGGTGGATCTGGCCCGGGGGGCGGCGGCCCTGACCCGTCTGCGGCCCGGCCAGACCGTGCTGGTGCAGGAAGCCTGCTCGCACCATGCGCAAAAAGATGACATCGGCCGCGTGAAGATCCCGCGCCTGCTGGCCCGGCTGGCCGGCGGCCCCGTGGAGACCCCCATGCTGGCCGGCAAGGAATTTACCGAATATGCGGGAGACGCGGCCGCCGTGGTGCATTGCGGCGCCTGCGCCATCACGCGCGGCCAGATGCTGGCCCGGCTGGACGAAGCCCGGGCCCACGGGCTGCCCATGACCAATTACGGCATGTGCATCTCGCTGGCGCAGGGCGTGCTGGAACGCGTGCTCTCTCCCTTCCCGGAAGCGCTGGCCGCCTGGCGTGCCGAAGCGCAGCTGCCGGGATAACCCGTAACCACAGGGCATGCATCATGCCCGGGAGGTCATATGCCTGGACCGTTGTTCGCCGTCATCGGCATCATCGTCATGTTCCTCGTCATGCGCTGGGTCTTCAAGAATGGCGGTTGCGGCTGAATGCCCCGTCGTCCTGCCCCGGGTCCCGGGGAAAAGCGTCTGGAAGAATTTTCCGCCCGGCGCAAGGAGGAAGACCGCTGACCCTTCCGGGAAAAGGCCCCGCGGCAGCCATGCCTGCGTGAGCCTGTCCCTTTCCCCGCTGTCCTGACCTGACGGCAGCGGCTCTCCTGTCCATGTTCCCCGGCCCGTCGTGTCCTGCGACGGGCTTTTTTGTCTGCGCTTCCCCAGCGCCGTCGTCATGGAGCCTGTCTTTTTCCTGCCCCTTCTTCCCTGTCCTCATCTTTCGCTTGTCCGGCATGGCCTGCCGTACAGCCGCCGGCCCGTGTTCCCCGGTCTGCGGTGGGCTCCTGTCTTTTGTTCCACCTTCCGTGCCGGATGCTGAGAGCTTATGTTTCCCTTATATCCTGCACAGCTATCAGTCTTTCTTGTTTCATGGACCGGGGCGGGAATCTCCTGCCGTCGCTCAAAGACGGGGACCTGCCATACCGACCGGAGCAAAGTTTTTTCGGGGTTGGAGGGGGTACGGGGGAGGAAGGGGCAGTTTTTACAAAAAACGCCCCTTCCTCCCCCGCCATCGCCGCCATCCCCATCCCCGCCCCGGATGGACAGGGCGGGACAATCTTCGTATGCTGCCTAGCCTGAGGGCCCTGACGGTCGCATCCGGCCGGTATCATGCCGGATTCCCAAGCCGGGGCCAGAATGGAGACGTGTCCGGGGCTGCGGGGCGCAGGGGGACTTCCTTCCTGACCGGGCTCCATGCGGGAGAGAGATATGCGGCAAAAGATTCTGGCAGCGGTGCTGCTTGTGGGCGTGGCCGTGGCGCTGGGCTGGTACTTCCTGTGGGACAGGACGCAGGGGAGCCTGGTGCTGTACGGTAATGTGGAAATCCGTCAGGTGGATGTGAGCTTCCGCGTGGATGGCCGTATCGCCCAGGTGCTGGTGGACGAAGGCGACAGCGTGCGCGCCGGGCAGGAGCTGGCCCGTCTGGACGACGACCTGTTGCGCCAGCAGCGGGACCAGACGGCGGCCCAATTGGCCGGACAGAAGGCCCAGCTGCTTCGCCTGGAGCGCGGTTACCGCACGGAAGAAGTGGAACAGGCCCGCGCCGCCGTGGCCCGTGCCCGTGCCGTGGCCGACAATGCGACCATCAATCTGAACCGCGTCAGCGCCATGCGCGCACGCAACGCCATCTCCCAGAAGGAGCTGGACAACGCGCGCAGTTCGGACAGGTCGGCCCGGGCGGAGCTGCGCTCGGCGCAGGAACAGCTCGACATGCTGCTGTCCGGCTACCGCGAGGAAGAGGTGCTGGCCCAGCGGGCGGCGGTGGATGCCGCGGCGGCGGCACTGGAACTGGCGGAGATCCGGCTGCGTGATGCGCTGCTGACCGCGCCGCAGGACGGCATCGTCCTGACCCGTGCCCGCGAGGCCGGGGCCATCGTGCAGGCCGGGCAGACCGTGTACACCCTGAGCCTGGTGGACCCGGTGTGGCTGCGCGTCTATGTGGACGAGCCGCAACTGGGGCGCATCAAGCCGGGCATGGCCGTGCGGGTGCGCGTGGATGCGGTGCCGGACAAGGAATTTTCGGGCCGGGTGGGCTTCATCTCTCCGGCGGCGGAGTTCACGCCCAAGAGCGTGGAGACCATGGAAGTGCGCACCTCGCTGGTCTATCGTCTGCGGGTGCAGGTGGACGATCCCGATAACGTCATGCGTCAGGGCATGCCCGTGACCGTGACCCTGGTGGAGCCCTAATGTCCTTCTGGTCCGCCTGGTGGCGGCGTCGGGCAGCCGGGGTGCCGGACACGGCCCGGTCTGCGTATGGTCGTGCCGATGGCGATGACCGGAGCGGGAAAGCCGGCCGGCAGGCTGCCGCCACCCCTGAGGCTGTGCAGGACGCCGCGACGCCGCAGGGCGGCATCGCCGTGGAGCTGCGCGGTCTGGCCATGCGCTTCGGGGCCGTGGAGGCCCTGCGCGGCCTGGATGCCCGCATCCCGGCAGGGCGCATCACCGGTCTCGTGGGGCCGGACGGCGCGGGCAAGACCACCCTGCTGCGCCTGCTGGCCGGGCTCATGGAACCGGCGGCGGGGCAGGCCCTGCTGTTCGGTCGTCCCGCCCGTGAGGTGGCGGCGGACGCGCCCAACAGCATAGGCTACATGCCGCAGCGTTTCGGCCTGTATGAAGACCTTTCCGTCATGGCCAACCTGCGCCTGCACGCCCGTCTGCGCGGTCTGGAGGGCGAGGCCCGCGATGCCCTGTTCGACAGGTTGCTGGCCTTCACCTCGCTGGGGCCGTTCACCCGCCGTCTGGCCGGACGCCTTTCCGGCGGCATGAAGCAGAAACTGGGCATCGCCTGCGCCTTGCTGGGGGCGCCGCGCGTGCTGCTGCTGGACGAACCCGGCGTGGGCGTGGACCCTCTGTCGCGGCAGGAGCTGTGGCAGATGGTCAGCGAACTGAGCGACGACGGCATGACCGTCATCTGGTCTACGGCCTATCTGGACGAGGCCGCGCGCTGTCCGGGCATCATCATGCTGGACGGCGGCCGCATCCTTTACGACGGCCCGCCCGAGGGGCTCACCGCCCGGGTGGAAGGGCGCGTGTTCCATGTGTCGCCGGGCAGCGAGGGCAGCAAGGCGGCCCTGGCCCGCTGGACGCGGACGCCGGGCGTGGAAGACGCCCTGATGCAGGGCAGCCGCATCCGCGTGCTGCTGGGGCGGGATGCCCCGGAAAGCACCCGGGCCGCCGTGCGCGAGGCCGGGGGCGAGAACGTCCCCGCCCGTCTGGAAGACGCCTACATGCACATGGTGGGCGGCCTCAATCAGGAGCCTTCGCCCTACGGCAGGACAGGCGGCGAGAGCGGCGGGCATGTGTCGCAACTGACCGTGGAAGCGCCGGAACGCATCGTGGCCAAGGAGCTGACCAAGCGCTTCGGGGATTTCACGGCGGCGGACCACATCAGCTTCACGGTGCGCGCCGGGGAGATCTTTGGTCTTCTTGGGCCCAACGGTGCGGGCAAGTCCACCACCTTCCGCATGCTTTGCGGCCTGTCGCGGCCCACGTCGGGCCAGTGCAGCGTGGACGGCGTGGACCTGCTGCGTGCGGGCAGTGCGGCGCGTTCGCGTCTGGGCTACATGGCGCAGAAATTTTCCCTGTATCTGGACATCCCGGTGCGCGAGAACATCCTGACCTGTGCGGAGCTGTACGGTCTGGCCCCGGAACGCCGCAAGGCCCTGCTGCCCGTGCTGGCGCAGGCCCTGGAACTGACCGATTTTCTGGACAGCCGCACCCACAGCCTGCCGCTGGGGCAGAAGCAGCGCCTGGCCCTGCTGTGCGCCACCCTGCACGAGCCGCCGGTGCTGTTTCTGGACGAACCCACATCGGGCGTGGACGCACGTACCCGCCGGGACTTCTGGAAGCATATCACGGCCATGACCGAGGCCGGTGCCTCGGTGCTGGTGACCACGCATTTCATGGAAGAAGCCGAATACTGTGACCGCATGGCCCTCATCTACCGGGGCGCCATGATCAGCATGGGCACGCCGGACGAGCTCAAGGCTTCCTGCCGGGGCTTGCCGGGCGTGCCTGAGGACCCCACGCTGGAAGATGCCTTCATCGCCAGCATCCGGCGCTATGATGCCGAGCACCCGCAATAGGGGATGGCTCATGCGGCTGCGGGGGAAAGGTAGCTCCAGCTTCCCCGCCTTGCTTTGACGGCCGCGCTGCCTTGCCATTTGACGGGCGCGGCCCTGCGCTGGCCCTGACCGGTAGGGCAGGGGGCCGGAATCTTGCGCCGGGGCGGCAGGGATGCGGGGCGGGAAAGCGGATAGGAAAGATGGCGTCTGCAACGGCAGGCCGGGAGAGGGAATACTGATGCAAGAACGTCTGTCACGCCGCCTCTGGGTGCGGCAATTGCTGGCCCTGGTGGGCAAGGAGTTCCAGCAGATCGTGCGGGACCCCTCGTCCTATCTGGTGGCCGGTGTGCTGCCCCTGCTGTTCCTGCTGCTCTTCGGCTACGGCATCACCCTGGACGCGGGCGTATTGCAGCTGGCCGTGTTCAACCAGAGCGGCGGCCAGCATTCGCGGGCCCTGCTGACGGACTTTGCCCATTCGCCGCACTTCGTCATCCGCTCCATCAGCCATATGCGCGAGGGTGAGCGCCTGATGCGCGAATCCTCCGTGCAGGGCATCCTGGTGCTGGGCCAGCAGTTCGACGCCCAGCTGGACCGGGGCACGACGGCGGACGTGCAGCTCATCGTGGACGGTACCGAGCCCAACGTGGCCCGCTTCATCCAGAGCTATGCGCAGGCCGTGCTGCTGCGCTGGCAGGGGGCCCGGCAGGCTGGCGGGGTGCCGCAGGCCGGCCCGGTGAGCATAGAGGAGCGCTACTGGTACAATCCCACGGCCAAGAGCGAGCGCTTTCTGGTACCCGGGGCCATCACGGTCATCATGACGCTCATCGGTACCCTGCTGACCTCGCTGGTCTTTGCCCGCGAGTGGGAGCGCGGCACCATGGAGGCCATGCTGGCCACGCCCGTGAGCCGCTGGCAGATGCTGCTCGGCAAACTCATCCCCTATTACTGCATGGGCATGTTCAGCATGGGCCTGTGCGCGCTGGCCGCCGTGACCCTGTTCGGCGTGCCTTACCGGGGCTCGGTGGGGGCGCTGCTGTTCATCTCCTCGGTATTCATGCTCTGCGCCCTGGGGCAGGGCCTGCTCATCTCCGTGAGCCTGCACAGCCAGTTGCAGGCCGCCGAGGCCGGGCTTTTTTCCGGCTTTTTGCCCGCCCTGCTGCTGTCGGGCTTCGTGTTCGACATCAACAGCATGCCGCCCGTCCTGCAGGCCATCACCCATCTGGTGCCGGCCCGTTACTTCAATACCTGTTTGCGGACGCTCTTCCTGACCGGGGACGTCTGGGAGCTGTTCTGGCCCTGTCTGGGGGCCATGAGCCTGCTGGCCCTGCTCATGCTGGGGCTGGTCTATAAAAAGCTGGTCAAAAGGCTGGATGTCTGATGCTGCGCGATGCCTTCCTGCTCCATATCCGGCGCATGCTGGCCATCGTGCGCAAGGAACTGCTGGTCCTGTTCTGCAATCCCATCTCCCGCATGCTGCTCATCGTGCCGCCGCTCATGCAGATCATCGTGTTCGGCTGGGCCGCCACCATGGAAGTGCGCAATGTGGACGTGGCCGTGCTCGACCATGACGAAGGCCCCCTGAGCCGGGAGATCGTGCGCCGTCTGGAGGGCTCGCCCACCTTCCGGCATGTGTTCTTCCTGCGCGGGCAGCAGGAGGTGCGCCCGGCCATCGAGCAGGAAAAAGCCCTGTTCGTCATGGTCTTCGATGCGGAATTCTCTCGCAGGGCCGCCCGCGGCGAGCCCGTGACCGTGCAGCTGCTGCTGGACGGCAGGCGTTCCAACGCGGCCCAGATAGCGGCCTACTATGTGCAGGTCATGCTGGCCGAGGTGGCCGCGCAGACACCGCTGGGGAAGCAGGCCGCGCTGGCGGGCGGCGGCAGCCTGGACATCCGGCAGCGCAGCTGGTTCAACCCCAATTTCGAGTTTCAGTGGTTCTTCCTGCCCAACCTCATCGGCATGCTGAGCTTCATGCTGGGGCTGGTGGTGACGGGCCTGTCCATCGCCCGCGAGCGCGAGGCGGGCACCTTCGACCAGCTGCTGGTCTCGCCGGCCACACCCACCGAGATCGCCCTTGCCAAGCTCATCCCCGGCTGCGTGGTGGGGCTGGCCCACGGCACCATCTTTTTGCTGGTCTCGGTCTTCGGTTTCGGCGTGCCCTTCACAGGCTCCGTCGTGCTGCTTTACGTGGCCATCTTCATCTTCTCGCTGGCGGCGGGCGGCATCGGCCTGATGATCTCTTCCTTGTCCTCCACCCAGCAGCAGGCCTTTCTGGGCGCCTTCACCGTGGGCGTGCCCTGCATCCTGCTTTCCGGGGCCGTGACTCCGGTCATCAACATGCCCATGTTTTTGCAGCACGGCAGCCAGCTCAACCCCATCCGCCATTTCACCACCCTGGTGCAGGGCGTGTTCCTGCGTGACATCACCTTCGAGGCCGCTTCGGTGAGCCTGCTCAAGATCTGCGCCATCACCGTGGTCTGCGTCTGCGTGGCGGTGTGGATGTTCCGCCGCCGCGTGTAGGGCCTTGTGACGGGGCACGGCGGCAGGGGAAGGTGTGTGCTGTATCCGTCGTGCGCTGCGGGGTGGGAACGACGCCCTTCTTTTTCATACGGAACATGGATGGCGGAAGTATCCCTGTGGTACCGCTACGGGTTTTCTTTGGGGGCGGGCTCCTTGTCCGCCTTCTGGCCGGGGCGGCTGGCAAAGGTGCGGCCCACGATGGAGGCGATGACCACCAGCGAGTAGATGTTGGCGGACAGGGACACCAGCACGGTGGCATTGCGCGCGGCCCAGGAGACGGGCGTGATGTCGCCGTAGCCGATGGTCATGAGGCTGATGTAACTGAAGTAGAAAAGATCCTGCAGGCTCACGCCGCCGGGATCGGGGCCCCGGAAGGAACCGGGCTGGAAGTTCTCCAGCAGCAGGAAGAGGAAAAAGCCGCTGTAGCCGATGAGCAGCAGGCCGGAAAGGCCCGCGCAAAGGGTCTGCCGGGCATCCAGATGCAGGCGGTGCGTCTGGGCGCGGTAAAGCTGGATGAAGACTTCCAGCAGGATGATGAAGAAGAACAGACCGTGCAGCAAAAGCAGGCTGAACTGGAGCGCCCGGGGCATGGAGGACAGCGCCTGGAAGGGATGCAGGGCCAGGATGCCCGCGGCCGTCAGGGCCGCCGCCCAAAAGCCCGGCCGGAGGCGGCCGTACAGATTGATCCCGGCCAGCAGTTGCAGGGGCAGGTAGCAGGCCTGGGCCGTGCCGCCATAGATTTTTCCGGGAAAAATGATATTCAGCAGGAACATGCAGGCGAGGGAAAGCAGCAAACCCTCGAAGCGGCGAAAATGCCACCAGCGGCGTCCGTGCAGCAAGGGGAACATGGGACCTCCCGGTCAGACGACTTCAGTACGGGAACATGTGGATCATGGCCTGCCGGGGCGGCAGACAGCGGAGCGGCGGCGTGGGCCACGTCTCTGTTGGGGCGTGACATCGCAGGCAGGGACCGGATGTTGCCGGGCATCGCTCCACAGCTGACCCTAAAGCAGAAGCGCGGGATTGCAAAGCCCGGTCGTCTGACATTTTTAAGCCGCCGCTGCCTTGCCGTGGGGGACGTGCGCCCGGGACGCGGCGGACGTCAGCGCGTTGCCGTAAAGGTCTGCCTGCTGCGGATGGGCGCGGCGGCGTCGGATACGGCCCACCGGCCTGCGATCATGATGGAGGATGACGATGGATGTGACGGCGCTGCGCAATTGCGGCCTTCTTTTTCTGGCGGGCGGGGCGGGTGCCCTGGCACGCTACGGTGTTTCGGAACTGGCCAACACGCTGGTGGGGCGGCAGTATCCGCTGGGGACCTTTGTGGTCAACGTGCTGGGCTGCTTCCTGTTCGGGCTGATCTGGGAGCTGGCCGCGGTGCGCCTGCTCATTTCGGATACGGTGCGCCTGATCATCCTGGTGGGCTTCATGGGTTCGTTCACCACCTTCTCGTCGCTGATCTTCGATTCCTTTGCCCTGGGGCAGACCCGTCTGGCCCTGCTGCTGTTCAATATCGGCGCCCAGACCATCCTGGGCTTCGCGGCCCTTTTCCTGGGCATGACCGTGGGCAAGCACTGGTAGGCCCGGCGCGGTTCAGCGCCCCCCTTCCTCCGTCGGCAGCTCGCGCAGGCGTTCCACCAGCCAGCGACCGGCCGTACCCAGGGGCTCGACCCAGGCCAGCTCCACCGCGGTGGTGCTGATGCCGTCGTCAAAGTCCAGTTCCAGCAGCTTGAGGCGACCCTGTTCCACAAAAGGGCGGGCCAGCTGGGCCGGGAAGACCGCAAAGCCCATGCCCGCCAGCAGCATCTCCTGCAACTGGTAGAACTGGCTGTAATGCACCAGATGGCTGCTGAGGCGAAAACTGTCGTAAAAGGCATCGGAACTGATGACGCCCGGCAGGGGCAGGAGCTGGCGGTGCCGCAACAGGTCGTCCAGGGAAAGACTGCCCCGGATGCGGCTCAGGGGATGGTCGGCAGCGGCCACCACGCGCCAGATGATGCGCCCGGCCATGACCGACTGGCCGCCGTGATCGTAGCGCAGGCGCGCCGGGGCCAGCAGGATGTCCACCGTATGGCGGGCGCTGCTGTCCAGCTGGCGCAGCTTGTCGCAATGCAGGACGGAATCCTCGCCGTCATACAGGAATATCTCCAGCAGCGGGAAGGCCTGTTGCAGTTCCACCAGCGCGGCCCGCACCTCCGGGAACATGACGAAGCCGTGCAGGCCGATGCGCAGCTGCCCTTCCTGCCCCTGGCCCCGTGTGGCGGCCAGGTTCTCCAGAGCCTCCAGACGCGGGATGATGTCCAGGGCGTGGAAGTAGAATTGCCGCCCCAGGTCGGTCAGCACCGGACTGCGGCCCGGGCTGCGCCGGAACAGGGGCGCGTCCAGATCTTGCTCGAAATGCCGGATGACCTGCTGCACGGCCGCGCCGCTCACGCCCAGACGGCGTCCGGCGGCCGCGAAGGAGCCGGTCTCGGCCACGGCCCAAAGATAGTGCAGGCGTTCCGTGGTGATGATCATGTGTGCCTCCCGCAGACAGGGCATTCCGGCCTTGGGGCAGAGGGCCGGAGCCATGCCGCCGCCCGTATCCTTCGACGCTCCTGTCGTTGTCCCTGCCGCATCCTTTACCGGGCGGGGCCTCTTCCCGATGCCGGACAGCCGGTCCCTTCAGGCGTCCGCCCCTTTCCCGTCCATTCCATGTGCCGACACTCAGGCCAGCTTGAGCAGGGCCACGCCCGCGATGATGAGCGCGATGCCCGCAAGCCGCAGTGGCTGCACGGGGTCGCCGAAAAGCAGGGCCCCGGCCAGAAAGGTACCGGCCGCGCCTATGCCTGTCCAGACGGCGTAGGCCGTCCCGATGGGGATGTGCTTCTGGGCCATGAAGAGCAGGGCGCCGCTGACGAGCATGCAGACGCCCGCCATGATGAAGCCGGGCAGACGCCACAGGCCCGATTGCGCCCATTTGAGGCCCAGCGGCCAGCCTATCTCGCACAGTCCTGCCAGTATCAGGAGCAGCCATGCGTTCATCCTGCTTCCTCCTTCCACGAAAATGTGGTGCTGATGGTCCGCGTCCCGGAAGGGACGATCCCGCCGTTGTAGCACGGGACGGCAGAAGGAGTCTTGCACGAGCGTAAAGCGCGGCTTTCAGGCTGCCATAAAAAAGAGGCCCGCAAAGGGCCTCTTTTTTGTTGCCTGATGGGCAGGGCGCACAGGGGCATGGCAGTGCCGCCGGATGCCTCGTGCGGGTGTCGCCCGGCCAGTCTAGCGGATGAAGTTGGTAGGCTGCCAGGGCTCCACGGCAGGCGGGGTGATGCCCGCCTTGCGGCCGGCCTCGATGCAGTGCAGCAGCCAGGCCATGTTGTCGCCCAGGGTACGCATGATCTGCAGGCCCTCGGCATCCTGCACGGCTTCTTCCGCATTGTTGCCGTGGATGGAGTTCCAGTACTGGGAGGAGACCACGGGCATGCGGGCGATGGTGAAATACTTGTTGAGGCGGTCGAAGGAAGTGCTGGCCCCGCCGCGACGACAGCTCACCACAGCGGCCGCGGGCTTAAAGGCGTAGGGGGCGGACTTCATGTAGAACATGCGGTCCAGCAGGGCGCACAGACTGGCATTGGGCCCGGCATAGTAGACGGGCGAGCCCACCACCAGACCGTCGGCCTCACGCATGCGTTCGACGCATTCGTTGACCGGATCGTCCTTGAAGACGCACAGGCCGGTCCGGGCACATTTGCCGCAGGCGATACAGCCGCGGATGGCCTTGTGGCCCACGTGGAGCGTGGTGGTCTCGATACCGGCCTTTTCCAGTTGCTGGGCCACAGTGGCCAGGGCCGTGGCCGTGCTGCCCTTGGGATGGGGACTGCCGTTGATGAGCAGGACCTGCATGGGGATACTCCTTGGTTGAAAACACCCGGTCGCCGACGCGCCGGGACCCTACAGATAAGGACTGCCCGCCGGGAGTAAAGGGGGCGGGCAGGATGCGGCAAAAAAGGGAGAGTATCCGGCAGCAGAGCTTACTTATCCTTTAGAGGGAAGATCCATTTACCGTTTTCTTGAAAAGGACGCTGGCAGATGTATTTTTCCCCCGCGAACACACCATCCCTGAAAAAGAAGATGCGGGCTTCAGGATGTTCGAAGCAATCGTACAGGGTCTTGTTCCCGTAGATGAGCAACTGCGTCTCCGTGCCGGTGTTCTGGCCCTGATAATAGAGGATGCCATCCTCTTCCCGGTTGGTGTAGCGGCTTCTGGACCACGAACACAGCACGACATTGCCGTTTTTTGTCGGCCGGATGCCGCCCGGATGGTCATTTTCGAAGGCAAAGAATTTTTTCATCTCTTCCGGGCTGTAATACTTGCCGCGCTCCAATGAGACCTGCTTTCGGCCGGAGCGGGCAGGGCGCGTTTTCGCGGCGGGCAGGGGCGGTGTGAAGTCCCGGCACAAGCGCTGGGCCTCGGCATGGATAGTTGCATAAGTACCGGGAAAGTCCTCTTTTTCCATGTATATCCCCAGCTCGTCATTATTGACCTGGCTGTAGTCATACAAGTTCATGCTGCCGATAAGGGCCGCCTTTTCCGTCAGGAAGCAGGCCGCATGCAAATTGCTGCGCTGGAAATGACGTGTCGAGATGTCCGTGGCCGTGAAGGGGCCTTTGTGGATAATGGTGATGTCGACACCGGCTTTTTTCTTTTCACCGAGAATATCACGAAGGCGAAGATTCAGTTTGATATAGGGAGAAACAATGATGATGTAGGACGCGGCTTCGGAAAACATGCGTTCCAGACGGGCGGCGATGCCTTGTGCGGTGAGGCATTCCGGTTCCGCATGCTTTTTGCTCAGAAGGGAGTGGAACAGGCCGGACATGGTATCTCCTTAATCTCAGGAATGGGAAGGGGCTTTCCCCGGCAGTTCGTTGGCCAGCGTGGCGCCCAGGATGAGGACGGTGCCGCACAGTTCCGCCGGGCCGAAGGGCTGATGCAGGAAGAGGGTGGCCAGCAGGATGGCGGTGACGGGATCCACATAGCTGAGTACGGCCGTGGTCTGGGCCGGGAGACGGCCCACAGCCGAGAAGAACAGGATGTAGACCAGGCCCGTGTGGACGATGCCCACCACCAGCAGCAGGAAGAGCGTGGACGGCGCGGGAGCAAGACCGTGCAGATGGCCGCCCAGCAGCACATAGGGCAGCATGACCAGGGCGGCGGTGCAGAGCTGGCAGAAGGTGGTCTCCAGCGTATCCAGCCCGCGCAGACGCTTGTTGAGGAGGATGAGGGAACAGTAGAGCAGGGCGGCCGCCAGCCCGAAGGCGATGCCGCGCGGGTCCTGCCGGCTGCCGGTGAACACGCCGGAGATGCACACGGCCCCCAGCACGGCCAGCAGGGTGCAGACGATCTTGCGGCGGGTCAGGCGTTCGCCGAGCACCAGGGGCGAGAGCAGGATGACGAAGACCGGCGCCATGTAATAGCAGAGCGTGGCCACGGCGATGCCCGTATGGCGGAAGGCCTCGAAGAGGAAGATCCAGTTGAAGCCCAGGGCCGCGCCGGAGAGCAGGAGGCAGAGGGCATTCTTGCGGATGGCCTGACCGTGCAGGGGCGTTTTTTTCAGGCGCAGCACCAGCAGCAGGAAGAGGGTGCCGATGACGGCCCGGGCACAGGCGATGACCGCCGGGGGCAGCGGGATGTAGTGGACGAAGAGGCCGATGCTGCCCACGATGAACATGGCGGCGGCCAGTTTGCTTTTTTCCATGACCTGGTTCCCTGTGGTTCGTTTTCTGTTCGACAGGGCTTGAGAGGGGGAGGGGCGTTTTTTGGGCAAAAACTGCCCCTCCCCCTCTCAAACTCTCC
>ERZ1673698.508-NODE-508-length-59692-cov-17.602244_pt1 | contig 59692 bp, 53 predicted proteins | sample MGYA00580228_ERZ1673698 | MGnify/ENA primary metagenome ERZ1673698 (study PRJEB41218, sample SAMN15661768) | gut metagenome | host: Homo sapiens | place: Canada: London | collected 2015-08-20/2019-03-30 | study: EMG produced TPA metagenomics assembly of... | reverse complement strand
AAAAATTTCAACAAAAAAGTTGAAAATATTTTTCACCTATTGATTTATATCAACCAAAATGATGGCCCTGGGGACTATATACCTTATTATATATTATATAGGGAGACTAACCGCCATAATTCATACAAAATGCCGAACACTTCAAAAAGATATAAAGCCATCTGCTCTTATATCCGCAGATGGCTTTATCAGTCACTCATCACTCAAAGACTTCCTCTATGTCATTTGACCCAGTTTCGTCAACTTCTTTTACACACGAGTTGAAATTTTCGGGAATATCAAAATCGACATCAGGCGAATAGCCCAAATCCTTATTCCTATACACCTTCTTCATATAGTAAGCCCAAATGGGCAGTGCCATAGAGGCACCCTGTCCGAGCGCCATCGAATCGAAATGGATGTCTCGGTCCTCGCCACCTACCCAACAGCCGCTCACCAACTGGGGCGTGAAGCCCATAAACCAGGCATCTGAGTTACGGTTGGTGGTTCCGGTTTTTCCTCCAATAGGTCCCTCGACATTAAACTTATACCTAATTCTTCCACCAGTACCGCCATCGATTACGCCCATCAGTTCTTCTATCATTTTATAGGCACTTTCAGAACTAATCACCTCGTTCATACGAGGCTGGAAACGTGCCACCACATTTCCCTCTGCGTCCTCTATCTTGGTCACGAACATTGGAGCACAGCGTATACCGCTATTGGCAAACGTAGTATATGCACTCACCATTTCTGCCACAGAAACATCGCATGGACCAAGACAAAGTGCCATCGACGGATGTATGTCAGGATTGTTGATTCCAAAATCATGGAGCATTGTAACAAACTGCCGGGGATTAAGTTTACTCATAAGATAAGCTGAAACCCAGTTATTTGACTGAGCCAGTCCCCACTTAAGAGTAACCATCTCTCCATATCGCTTATGACTGGAATTGCGCGGAGTCCATGGCTTACCTGCAACCATATATGTCTGCTGAACGTTTGGCACCAGATCACATGGGGTGAATCCATTTTCCATAGCCAAAGCATAGAGAAATGGCTTAATGGTAGAACCCACCTGACGTCTACCATCCATTGCCATGTCATACATGAAATGGTTGTAATTAAGGCCACCCACATAAGCCTTGACTGCGCCCGTATGCGCCTCCATGCTTACAAATCCGGCACGCAAGAATGACTTGTAATAACGAATGCTATCCATCGGCGTCATCACCGTATCAATATCTCCCTGATAAGAAAATACCGTCATGTCAGTTTTGGTTCGGAAGGCACGCCGAATTTCCTCTTCTGAAGCACCAGCAGCCTTCATGGCGCGATAACGTTCACTCTGCTCCATTGCCTTTCGCATAATGCGCTGCACCTCCATAGGCGTAAGTTTATCTGTAAACGGTGCATTGGGTTTTCTGCGATTTTCACGTGTGAACAAAGGCTGAAGATACTTGGCAACATGACCATAGACCGCATCCTCCGCATACTGTTGCATGCGAGAATCTATGGTCGTGTAAACCTTTAGTCCATCAGTATAAACATTATAGTTTTCCCCATCTTTCTTATAGTTCTTATTACACCAGCCATAGAGCGGGTCGCTTACCCAGGCAATCGAATCAAGAACATACTGACGTCGATTCCAGACAGGATATTTGTCAGGTTCAGGCCGAGACGCCATCATATATTGACGGAGGAATTCACGGAAATATGTGGCGGTTCCATCTTTATGATCCGTCCGATGAAAGTCAAGCCTGATTGGCTCTGCGCAATATTTGCGATACTCATCATCCGTAATATAACCGGCCTTGCGCATTTGCGAAAGCACCACATTACGACGCTGCAAACTTCTATCCGGATATCTTACCGGGTTAAACAAAGAAGGGTTCTTGCACAAACCTATCAACAGTGCTGCCTCAGTTATAGTCAAGTCCTTAGGCTCTTTATTAAAATAAGTATTGGCAGCCGTCTTGATTCCCACGGCGTTATGGAGGAAATCAAAATAATTAAGATACAAGGCTATTATCTCTTCCTTGGTATAGTTACGCTCAAGTTTGACGGCAATCACCCACTCTATCGGCTTTTGCATAAGACGCTCGGCGGTAGAATGAGCCACCTCGGTATAGAGCTGTTTAGCCAACTGTTGTGTAATGGTAGAGCCTCCGCCAGCACTTTCACGCCCGAGCAGTCCACGCTTGACGATGGCACGGCAAAGGGCAATAAAATCAATACCAGAATGATCATAGAAGCGGGCATCTTCAGTAGCAACCAGCGCCTTGACCAAGTAGGGCGACAGATTATTATACGCCACGGGAATACGATTTTCCCGGTTGAAGCTCCACGTGCCAAGCACCTTGCCGTCCGAAGAATAGACCTGCGTGGCAAATCTATTAATAGGATTCTGCAGCTCGTCAATGGGAGGCATATACCCTATCCATCCATTCCAAATTGCCGTAAACACCACTGTCACGGCCAATACCGAACAGCCCAAAAGAGCCCATAAAATATGTACAACCTTTCTTCTCATACAATGCATTGAAAAAATATCTGCAAAAATACGATTTTTTATGGCAACAAAGGACAAATATTTGAAAATTATGTGTAACTTAGCACTCAATTTAGAATAATACATTCTTCAACACATATGGAAAGACATAATTTTGTGACGATCGAAGACCTTTCCAAAGAAAAGATACTATACCTCTTGGAAATGGCAAAGGAGTTTGAGAATCATCCTAACAGAGAATTGTTAAAAGGAAAAGTAGTGGCTACGCTTTTCTTTGAACCATCCACCCGCACCCAACTTAGTTTTCAAACCGCTGCCAATCGCCTTGGAGCCCGCGTTATTGGTTTTTCTGACGCCAAGACTTCAAGTACAACAAAGGGCGAAACTCTTAAAGACACCATTCTTATGGTGTCCAACTATGCTGACGTGATTGCCATGCGCCACTCTATAGAAGGAGCTGCACTTTATGCAAGCGAAGTAGCACCAATACCTATTATTAATGCTGGAGACGGCGCCCACATGCACCCTTCCCAGTGTCTGCTCGACCTCTATTCGATATACAAGACCCAGGGTACTCTTGAAAATCTCAACATCTATTTGGTCGGCGACTTGAAATATGGCCGCACGGTCCATTCCCTCATAACTGCCATGCGCCATTTCAACCCCACATTCCACTTTATAGCCCCCAAGGAGCTGGCGATGCCCCAAGAGTACAAGCTCTACTGCAAAGAGCATAACATCAGATACCAAGAGCATACGGCTTTCAACGAGAAGGTAATAGCAGATGCCGATATCCTATATATGACGCGCGTACAAAAGGAGCGTTTTTCCGATTTGATGGAATACGAGAAGGTCAAGAATATCTACATCCTTAACCGCGACATGCTCAAATACGCCAAGGAGAATATGAGGATACTCCACCCGCTGCCCCGCGTCAACGAGATTGCATACGATGTAGATGACGACCCACATGCCTACTATATACAGCAGGCCAAAAACGGACTCTACGCCCGCGAAGCCATCTTCTGTCATTGTCTCGGAATCACCCTTGACGACATCAAAAACGACAAGACTATAATAGAATAATCATGGCAAAGAAAGAAATGTTAGTTACTGCCATTGAGAATGGCACCGTAATAGACCATATACCTGCAGAGAAAACCTACAAGGTGGCAAATCTGCTCAAGCTCGACACCCTGACCACCCCTGTAACTATAGGCAACTATCTGGAGTCAAAGAAAGTAGGACACAAGGGAATCATCAAGGTTTCCGGGAAGTTTTTCACCGATGCAGAAATCTCCCAATTATCAGTACTGGCTCCTAATGCCGTGCTCAACATCATCAAGGACTACGAAGTTGTAGAGAAAAAGACCGTAGAAACTCCTGACGAACTGCGGGGTATCGTAAAATGCAACAATCCTGTATGCATCTGCAACAACGAGCCCATGCTCACCATCTTCAACGTAATAGACAAGGCTCACGGCATCATCAAATGCCACTATTGCGACAAGGAGCAAGAACTGAGCAAAGTAAAGTTATGCTAATTCCAATAAAAAAATAATGTTTCATAACCAACACAATTCCCATCAGAGTAAGTTGGGCTCACTCTCCTTCTGGAGGAGAGGACGGGAATACTAATAATATGGAAAGAGACCAAATAATATTCGATCTCATCGAGAAGGAACACCAGCGCCAGCTAAAGGGCATGGAGCTCATCGCTTCCGAAAACTTTGTCAGCGACGAAGTTATGCAGGCCATGGGCAGCTATCTTACCAATAAGTATGCTGAAGGTCTGCCCGGACATCGCTATTACGGCGGTTGCCAAATTGTGGACGAAGTGGAGAACATTGCCCGCGAAAGAGTCAAGAAACTCTTTGGCGCCGAGTTTGCCAACGTGCAGCCCCACTCTGGAGCCCAGGCCAATGCAGCAGTATTATTAGCCATCCTCAAGCCTGGCGACACCTTTATGGGACTCAATCTGGACCACGGAGGCCACCTTTCTCACGGTTCACGCGTTAACACATCTGGTATTCTGTACAACCCAATTGGCTATGAACTCAACCGAGAAACAGGCCGTGTCGATTATGACGAGATGGAGCGCCTCGCATTGGCACACAAGCCAAAGCTCATCATCGGCGGAGGCTCTGCCTATAGCCGCGAATGGGACTATGCCCGCATGCGCAAGATTGCCGATGAAGTAGGCGCACTGTTTATGGTAGACATGGCCCATCCCGCCGGACTCATTGCAGCCGGACTGTTGGACAACCCTGTAAAATATGCACACATCGTAACCACTACCACCCACAAGACTCTTCGCGGTCCACGCGGCGGTGTAATCCTGATGGGCAAAGACTTTGAAAACCCATGGGGCATCACTACCAAGAAGGGCGAAGTGCGCATGATGAGCTCCCTGCTCAACAGCGCCGTATTCCCCGGCACACAGGGCGGACCTCTCGAGCACGTTATCGCAGCCAAGGCTGTTGCGTTCGGCGAAAATCTGCTCCCATCATGGAAAGAGTACGCCACCCAGGTCAAGAAGAACGCTGCGGTATTGGCCGACGACCTCATCAGCCGTGGTTTTGACATCGTAAGTGGTGGTACCGACAACCACTCAATGTTGGTAGACCTGCGCCCCAAATATCCCGAGTTGACCGGCAAGGTCGCCGAGAACGCATTGGTCGCAGCCGATATCACCGCCAACAAGAACATGGTGCCCTTTGACACTCGCAGCGCATTCCAGACATCCGGAATTCGCCTGGGTACAGCCGCATTGACCACACGCGGTGCCAAGGAAGACATGATGCACCTGGTTGCCGAACTGATAGAAGAGGTGCTAAACGCTCCCGAAGACGAACAGGTTATCGCCCGCGTACGCGAGAAAGTAAATGAGACCATGAAGGCTTATCCACTTTTCGCATACTAAGCAACCACCCTATACAATATAGAAATCTCCCTCTGTCACACCAAGTGGCGAGGGAGATTTCTTTTTGCTTCAATCGAGAAATTATAAATCGCATCGTAATGCCCTCAAGGACGAGAACATTACGATACGATTATCTTTGCAGTAAAGCATCAGCAAAGTCGAGACAATCAGATGATTGCCAACATATTTTCCTTACAACTTGCTGCCGTAGCACAAGTCACCGGCATCACCGAAACCTGGCACAATATACTTGTGGTCGTTCAGGCCTGGATCAATGGCTGCACACCAGATAGTCGTCTTTTCCTCGGGGAAAGTCTTCTTGATATGCTCTATTCCCTCTGGTGTCGCAATGACACAAGCTACATGGATGCGTTTTGGAGTGCCCTTGGTAAGGAATGCCTTGTAGCCCAGCTCCATACTGCTTCCTGTCGCCAGCATCGGGTCAGCTATAATAATGTTCTTTCCCTCAATGCTTGGCGTAGCAAGATACTCTACATGCACACCCACTTCATGATGTTCCTTGTCTACATATTCACGATAAGCCGAAACGAAAGCATTGCCGGCATGATCGAAAATATTAAGGAATCCATTATGGAAAGGAAGACCTGCACGGAAAATTGTGGCGAGCACAATCTTGTCTGTAGGCACGTTGACCGTAGATACACCTAACGGGGTTGTTACCTCACAAGGGGCATAATCTAATGTTTTGGAAATCTCGAATGCTTCAAATTCGCCAATACGCATGATGTTGTTACGAAAAAGCAATCGGTTGTTCTGATAATTGACATCTCTCATCTCAGCCAGATACTGGTTGATAATGGAGTTCTTCTCACTTAGGTTAATAACTTCCATCGTTTATTTTTTGCTTGCAAAGGTAGTGTAAACCCGAGAAAAAACAAAGGAAAACCCGCGATATTTTTCTGTTTTTCCTGTATTTATGTTCTCGGGGTGCCAACACCCTCCTTGCCATGACCGCGACAAGGCAAAATTGTACCCTGCACACAATTATCACACCCTTGCTGCCCATTGACCCATAGTCCCATTCCGAACCACAGCATATTGCATTATTGTCAGAATTAACATTAACGTATATTCTACACACATTCGCCAGTTCCCGACCAGTCATCGAAACATAGTTCTTGCCATCTACCGCGAAATTCTTTTTAGAATGCAAAACAATCAATGCAGGGTTGGCAACGGCAAATGCAAAACCTGAAACAAGTAAATCACCCCACGAATTCAGATTATATGCCATCACCTTCGACATCATTATACCAAACCGACTATCGGCGCAGACATCCTGCTGCAAAAAGCCCACTTAACGGCACATGAAACTATCTTGTTGCCACCTGCCTATACGCTTATTTCACATTATAGCTAACCTCTACCCCACCCAGCTCCACGATAACCTGCCATAAGAGCCTCCCGCTCATATCATCTTTCAAGATTATGGCCCCAACTATATCAATCACGTATGTAAAACTCATTTTTTTGCAAACTCCGTATAGCAAAAAAAGCGGGCAATGTATAGTTTTTCAATTCTTTAACCTAAAATATCTAACTAAAGAGTATTTTTGTCGTTTTTCGGTTGGGCATTATCCGTTTTTTGCTTAATTTTGCGTCGTCTAAGAGTGGATATTATCTATAGATAAGTCCACGTTAGTGCAATTGACAACAGAAATTAAACAGACCATATAAATTTTTAAAACAACAACAAAAATGGCAAATTTAGATTTAACTAAGTATGGCATTACAGGTGCTACAGTAATCGCCCACAATCCTTCTTACGAGCAGTTGTTCGAGGAAGAGACCAAGGCAGGACTCGAGGGTTTTGAAGTTGGCCAGCAGACCGAGCTCGGCGCTGTCAACGTTAAGACTGGTATCTACACCGGTCGTTCGCCTAAGGACAAGTACATCGTAATGGACGAGAACTCTAAGAACACAGTATGGTGGACCTCTGAAGAGTATAAGAACGACAACCACCCCATGTCTGAGGAAGTATGGGCTACGGTTAAGGACATCGCCAAGAAAGAGCTTTGCAACAAGAACCTCTATGTAGTAGACGGCTTCTGCGGTGCCAACAAGGACACTCGTATGGCTGTTCGTTTCATCGTTGAGGTTGCATGGCAGGCTCACTTCGTAACCAACATGTTCATCCGTCCTACAGCTGAAGAGCTTGAGGCATTCGAGCCTGATTTCGTTGTTTACAACGCATCTAAGGCTAAGGTAGAAAACTATCAGGAGCTGGGTCTGCACTCAGAGACCTGCGTTGCTTTCAACGTAACATCTAAGGAGCAGGTTATCATCAACACATGGTACGGCGGTGAGATGAAGAAGGGTATGTTCTCTATGATGAACTACTTCCTCCCCTTGAAGGGCATCGCTTCTATGCACTGCTCAGCAAACTGCGACAAGAACGGCGAGAACACAGCTATCTTCTTCGGTCTGTCAGGCACTGGTAAGACCACTCTGTCTACCGATCCTAAGCGTCTGCTCATCGGTGACGACGAGCACGGATGGGACGACAACGGCGTGTTCAACTTCGAGGGTGGCTGCTACGCTAAGGTTATCAACCTCGACAAGGAATCAGAGCCCGATATCTACAACGCTATCCGTCGCGACGCTCTCCTTGAGAACGTAACTGTTGATGCTAACGGCAAGATCGATTTCGCTGACAAGAGCGTTACCGAGAACACTCGTGTTTCTTACCCAATCTTCCACATCAACAACATCCAGCCAGGTTCTTCAGCACCCGCTGCTAAGCAGGTTATCTTCCTGTCAGCCGACGCTTTCGGCGTGCTGCCTCCAGTATCAATCCTGACTCCCGAGCAGACTCAGTACTACTTCCTTTCAGGATTCACAGCTAAGCTCGCTGGTACAGAGCGCGGTATCACAGAGCCCACTCCTACTTTCTCAGCTTGCTTCGGCCAGGCATTCCTCGAGCTGCATCCAACAAAGTATGCTCAGGAGCTGGTTAAGAAGATGAAGAAGAACAACGCCAAGGCTTACCTCGTAAACACTGGCTGGAACGGCACAGGCAAGCGTATTTCTATCCGCGACACCCGTGGTATTATCGACGCTATCCTGAACGGTGACATCGACAAGGCTCCTACAAAGCAGATTCCTATGTTCGACTTCAAGGTGCCCACAGAGCTCCCCGGAGTTGCTACAGAGATTCTTGATCCTCGCGACACCTACGCTGACGCAGCTCAGTGGGAGGAGAAGGCTAAGGACCTAGCTGCCCGCTTCATCAAGAACTTCGCTAAGTACACAAACAACGAAGCTGGCAAGGCTCTCGTTGCTGCCGGTCCAAAGCTCTAATCTTTAGAACTTACAAACCCAGTATATCAAGAGGCCATTCCGTATCGGAGTGGTCTCTTTTTTTTATTAACGACCGCTTCAACGCCCCTTTGATGCCCATAAGCAGGGATAGCTTCTTTATAATAAATGTTAATGGAATCTCTGGCATTTCCGCCCCATTTCTCCCCTTCACGGTATCAAGATTTTCATTAGTTCTTAATACATTTGACATAAGTCAACAAAAGGCCGTTTTCACATAAAATTGCTATAAAAATGATGGTTGTTATCGTAAATCTTTATACCTTTGCATCGCATTCGGGAGAATGTAATACAATAGGTTAGTTAGTTTGATAGATTTAAGGTTAAGATGATGTTTTTAGAATGCGAGTCAGCCTATGTATTGGTTTAAGTCATAATAATGATACTTTTTAGCATTATTATCTAAAACGAACTAATACAAATGACTGGCGCGAAGAAGGGCAAGGTAAGTGATTATCTTGCCCTTTTTTATTGTCTTTTTCTTGCCACATTCATTTCGTTTGACTACTTTTGCATAGACAACACAAGAAGATGAACAAATTTCGATATATCATTGCTGTTGGGCTATCATCGTTGACTTGCATTACCGTTTCGGCCCAACGCCCTACTCTATACAAAAGCAACATCCAGACGCTGCAAACCGTAGCCGAGCAGCGATGGACAGACCTACCTGTCATCATGCTGAATAGCGGAGAGACCGTAAACATCGACTTCGACGACCTGACCCACGAATCGCAGCGATATGCTTATCGCATAGAGCACTGCGATGCCAATTGGAAACCCACTTCTTCGCTGTTTGACAGTGATTATATTGACGGATTTGCAGACGGCAATCTTATCGACAATCTTGAACAATCCCTCAATACCAACACCCTATACACCCACTACCATTTCTCCCTTCCCAATGAGAGGTGCCGATTAAAGTTAAGCGGCAACTATTGTGTTACGGTTTATGATGAGAACGACAACAACGAGCCCATCTTCAAAACCTACTTTATGGTGGCAGAAGCTGCTGCAGGCATAGAAATGCGCACAACCTCTAATACTGATGCCGACGTCAACGGTAGACATCAGCAGATAGAAATGGGCGTACATTTCAATGACCTTCGGATTAATGATTGGAAGCGGGAAATCACGACAGTCTTTCTGCAGAACAACAGATGGGATAATGCCGTGACTAACCCTTCCCCGCAATATATCAAAACCGATGGGCTGACATGGACACACTGCCCGCAACTTGTTTTTGATGGCGGAAACGAATACCGAAAATTTGAAATTCTCGATGTCAATCATGCCAATATGGGCGTAGAAAACTTGGAATGGGACAATACAGAATACCACGCATATCTATGGCCCGACGAGCCTCGCCCGAACTATGTGTATGACGAAGACTCCAACGGCGCATACTTCATACGCAATAGTGACAATCGTGAAATCAACTACACCTCGGAATACCAAACCGTACACTTCACTCTCAAGACCAAACGGCTGCCAGGAGAGATATACCTTAACGGCAACTGGACCCACGACCAGCTCACACCCTATTACCAGATGCAATGGAATGAAGACAACGGTTGTTATGAAACTGCCATAAGGTTAAAACAAGGTTACTACAACTATCAGTACCTTTGGGTTTCACCTACTGGGCGCATCGGCTTTGTGCCCACTGAAGGCAACTCCTACCAGACAGAAAACAAATATACAGCCCTGGTGTACTATCATGCCCAAGGTAGCCGCTACGACCGTTTGGTAGGCGTTGCCCACATTCACACACGATGATAAATAATGTGAAATAGTTGGTGTTTTATCAAATTTGGCGTATATTTGCAATTCGATAACATACATAAAACAATAACATCATGAAGAAGAAATTTATCTGTACCGTTTGCGGTTACATCTATGAAGGAACAGAGGCTCCAGAGTTCTGCCCTCTTTGCAAGGCTCCACGGAGCAAGTTTAAGGAAGTATCTCTCGATGACGAGCCAGAGTTTGCCACAGTTCACGAATTAGGCCGTGCCTATACCGACAAGGTTAGCGACGAGTTAGTACAACACTGCAAGAACACCTTCGCCGGCGAATGTAGCGAGGTAGGCATGTACTTGGCTATGGCTCGCCAGGCTGATCGTGAGGGCTATCCTGAAATTGCACGTGCATTTGAGCACTATGCCTACGAAGAAGCTAACCACGCCTCTCGCTACGCAGAGTTGTTGGGCGAAGTGCTGAAAGACACCAAGAGCAATCTCGAAGCTCGCATTGCAGCCGAGAAGGGCGCATGTGCAGAGAAGTTTGAGGCTGCCAAGATGGCAAAAGCTGAAGGCTCTGATGCTCTGCATGACACCATCCATGAAATGGCGAAAGATGAAGCTCGCCACGCTGCTGGCTTCATGGGTCTCTACAACCGTTATTTCAAGAAATAATCAGAAAGAGATATCCAAAACAAAAAAGGCTTCCCTTGGTGGAAGCCTCTTTTGTTGTAATTATTCAGAATGGTTATGCCTTAATCATGTCTACCATTTCCTCGGGCGCAACGAGTTGCTGCTCTCCAGTAACCATATTCTTCAGCATTACCTTGCCCTCTTTCATTTCATTTTCTCCGACAAGGACTACATAAGGTATGGCCTTGGCATTGGCATACCCCATCTGCTTCTTCATCTTTGCCGCATCAGGATAAATCTCTGCCCGTATGCCCTTCTTGCGCACTTCGCTGATAATGGGCAGACAATAAGCGGCCTCTTTCTCACCGAAGTTGATGAACAGCACCTGGGTAGCATTCAAAGTCTCTTCGGGATAGAGTTCAAGGGAATTCAATACATCATAAATACGATCTGCTCCAAAAGAGATGCCTACACCGCTCAGTCCTGGCATACCGAAGATGCCGGTAAGATTGTCATAGCGGCCACCACCCGTAATACTTCCTATGGGGGTATCAAGCGCCTTCACCTCGAAGATTGCTCCTGTATAATAGTTCAAGCCACGGGCAAGCGTAAGATCAAGCTGAATCTCATTGGTAAGTCCCACCTTATCGAGCGTATCCAGAATAAAGCGGGTTTCCTCTACGCCTTTAAGTCCAGTCTCAGAAGTGGCAAGCACCTCTGCGATGGTCTGCAGTTTATCATTGTTGGAACCCTCGAGGCTAATGATAGGCTGCAACTTCTCAATGGCCTCTTCGCCAATACCGCAAGCTCTAAGCTCGTTGTTGACATTATCCAGCCCTATCTTGTCCAGCTTGTCTATTGCAACCGTAATATCAACAATCTTGTCAGCTTCGCCTATTACCTCAGCGATACCGGTAAGAATCTTACGGTTGTTAATCTTGATTTGAACGCGAATGCCGAATCTGCAGAAGACGGTATCGACAATCTGCATCAGTTCTACCTCATTGAGCAGCGAATCTGAGCCAACAACATCGGCATCACACTGGAAGAACTCGCGATAACGTCCCTTCTGAGGACGGTCAGCGCGCCACACTGGCTGAATCTGATAGCGCTTGAAAGGCAACTGAAGTTCATCTCTATGCATGACCACATAACGCGCAAATGGAACGGTAAGGTCATAGCGCAAACCTTTCTCGCACAACTTGGCAGCCAAATGAAGACTATTGCGCCCAGCCAGTTCTTCGTCGGTAATCTTGCCAAGATAATCGCCCGAGTTGAGCACCTTGAACAAGAGTTTGTCGCCTTCCTCTCCATACTTACCCATCAGGGTCTGGAGAGTCTCCATTGCTGGAGTTTCAATCTGCTGGAATCCATAAAGCGCATATACTTGGCGAATGGTATCAAAGATATAGTTGCGCTTCGCCATTTCTATAGGGCCGAAATCTCTCGTCCCTTTGGGTATAGAAGGTTTCTGTGCCATTTATTTTCTTACTATTGTTTGTTCACGATCAGGACCTATTGAGATAACCTTAATAGGTGTCTCAAGATACTCCTCGAGGAAATGCACATAATTGCTGAAAGCCTCAGGGAACTGCTCTTCTGAAGTAAATTTGGTCATATCAGTCTTCCATCCTGGCATCTCCTTATAAATGGGAGTCACATCATCAATCTCATAAGGGAATTCAGATGTTTCACTTCCATCTTTCAATCTGTATGCGATACAAGCCTTGATAGTATCAAAACCATCCAGCACATCGCTCTTCATCATGATGAGTTCTGTAACGCCATTGACCATGACCGAATAGCGCAGCTGTACAAGGTCTATCCAGCCACAACGGCGCTCACGACCAGTAACCGCACCATATTCGTGACCGATATTACGGATAGTATCACCAGTTTCATCAAACAGTTCGGTAGGGAACGGACCACTACCCACACGGGTGCAATAAGCCTTCATGATACCATAAACATTGCCTATGCGGTTAGGACCAATACCCAAGCCAGTACAAGCACCTGCGCAAATGGTATTAGAAGATGTCACAAATGGGTAACTGCCAAAATCGACATCGAGCATAGTGCCCTGAGCGCCTTCACAGAGTATGCTTTTGCCTTCACGCAGGATATGGTTGATTTCATTCTCACTATCCACAATCGTAAACTGACGCAAATACTCAACGCCTTCCATCCATTTGGCTTCTACGGCTTCGAAGCCCTCGAAGTCTGTCCATCCCATAGATGCCAGCATCTGGAGATGACGCTCCTTATGGGCAGCATATTTAGCATTGAAGTTATCCAGAATATCGCCTACGCGCAGTCCATTACGTGAAATTTTGTCTGTATAGGTTGGGCCAATGCCTTTTCCTGTCGTTCCCACTTTGGCCTTTCCTTTAGCAGCCTCATAAGCACGGTCCAGAATGCGATGGGTAGGCATAATGAGATGGGCCTTCTTTGAGATATGCAGACGCTCATGCAGATTGTGACCCGAAGCCTCCAAACCTTTGGCTTCTTCCATAAACAAATCGGGCGCCAATACCACACCGTTACCGATTATGTTGACCTTACCGCCCTGGAAAATGCCAGATGGAATAGAACGCAAAACATACTTCTGCCCCTCAAACTCCAAGGTATGGCCGGCATTTGGTCCTCCCTGGAAACGAGCTATCACATCATAGTGGGGAGTAAGCACATCCACTACTTTTCCTTTACCTTCATCGCCCCACTGGAGACCCAACAGGACATCGACTTTACCTGTATTCATATCAATTATAATGAGTATTTATATTCTTTCCTTACTAACCTTGCTGCGCGTACGCTTCTCCTTGGACTGGCAGCTACTGCAGACGCCATAAATATACAGACTGAATGTTTCTTTACGAAACCGCTTCAATTTTATATCATTTACAGCATCGCTTATCTCCGGTTCGTCTATTTCGGTTATCCTACCACAGACATTGCAAACCTGATGCACACGGCTTTCACCATTGAACCCCTTCTCGTAGTACGTGCCATCGGCCAAACGGTGGCAGATGACCAAACGCAGTTCCGTAAAAAGACGTATAGCATTGTAGAGAGTAGCCCGACATACCCTGAAATTTGACAATCTCAAATTAGCATCAAGTTCCTTTAGGGTAAAACAACCAGGCATCCGGCAGATGGCATCAAGTACAAAGTAACGTTCACGTGTCTTGCGATGATTGTGCATCTCAAGATAATTGTCCAATATTTCTCTTGCTTTAATATTGACGTTATCCACCATCTATCCGTTACATATTAATGTTGCTACAAAGTTACATCATTTTTATATAAATAAGGTATAAATAAGAGAAAAAGATAACCTACGATGTTGATTTTGTTGCTTGATGACAGAAGCAAGATGCAAATGAACTGCAGAACAGGCGTCAGCCCATCCTGTCAGTCCTTTGAGTATTTTCGTTTCAGAGATGAAGCCCTTGTGAACGCATGGCCTTTTGAGCAAGAAGTGCATAATCGTCACCAAGGTCTTCAAAACGAGTAAGACAATTGTATGCAGCATGCCTTACACCGATATTATCGTCTTGGAGCGCCACAGCGACCTGGTCCAAGAATTCATTGATACCAAGTTCGTTGGGAGCCATTCCACGGGCGAACAAACGTCCCAATATATTATAGGCAGCTATCTGATAATATACCTTGTCTGTAGCTATCCATTCATAAGCCATAACCGAAGCAAATGGAAGATACTGATACAGTTTGGAAGCTGCAATCTCAGCCATTTCCTGCGTATGGGTCTGTTCCATCCACACATCCACCACTTCTGGCAACATCTGCTCGGGCGGCATAATCATTGTGGCCAAAATCTTGCACTCTCGTATATTCTCCTTCCACAGATTGATGGCAAGGTCGTAGTCATATCCATACTCTGCCGCCATTTTCTGCAACAGAGGAAGTGCCACCCCCCAATTTATCTTATAGTCTGAACCTTTTTCGCGCATAGACTGCGACACGGGGCCATTCATCATCGAGCGAAAAGACTGCTTGATAGCCTTCAGTTTCTCGTGTGTTTCTTCTGTCATAAATATCCAAATTCTTTAGAGTAACGTAACATCTGTTGAGTATACCCTTCGGTATAATCGACCTTTATATCAACGATATTCCGGTCATCATCACAGACGGGAACAAGCACCGGGTTAATAAAACCTTTATAGGGAGCGATATTGAGACGGCGATAACGACTCAATATTTCATTATGCAGTTCGCTGTCTATTCTGACCGCATACTGCTCAACCAGTTTGCGGGCCGATTCATAGTCGCCTTCACTCTTGATGCGCTGAATCTCGTAGAGCAATTGACCGAAACAGCAGCGCAAAGCGTGATAATCATTGACCACAAGGTAGGTCTTGCCGTCTCTGCATACCAGACCGACACAACCATCGCCATGCTCAAGCACCCAACGAGCTATCAGGGCACGGTTACGCATGTGGGCTTCCTCGATAAGATTTCCAGGAGCAATTCTTACCAACTGGGTCATAAGACCATTCATCATATAGGTATAATATTGGGCCTTATATGCTTCTGCATCTGGCACCAGCCCCAATTCTATCAGCTTGGCATCGGCCAGATAATAAAGCCCGAAGAGGTCGGCACGCGCTTCCTCGATGGTAGAGCCATAGGCTTTGAGTGCATCGGATGATACACCGGGGAGCAACTGGCCGCTTCCATGCCCAAGACATTCGTGGAGGTCTGTATGCAAATCGTCACAGAGGTCTCCATATTTATTAATAAGGTCGAGTGTATCCCCATCTATGACGAATTCCTCCAAAAAGCCGTTGCCATGAGCCGCCTTATTATACGCTTCGGTAAGATTTCCGATAGTAACGCTCTTAGAACCATGCTGAGCCCTTATCCATTCAGCGTTAGGCAAGTTGATTCCGATAGCCGACGCCGGATACTCATCACCACCAAGCATAGCCGCACACACCACATTGGCAGTGACGCCTCTCACCTGTTGCTTGCGAAAACGTGCATCGACAGGAGAATGGTCTTCAAACCATTGCGCATTGTCACTGATAGTACGTGTACGCTTGGTAGCATCTATATCTTTATATTCTACGATGCCCTCCCAAGAGCCCTTGAGCCCCAGCGGGTCACCATAGACTTCAATAAATCCATTGATGAAATCGACAAGACCATCCTGCTCCGCTATCCATTCTATCGAGTAACGGTCAAAGGTCGCCAAATCACCATTCCTGTAGTAGGCTATAAGCAGTGAGATGAGCTCGCGCTGACGCTCATTCTCAGCCACCTGTACCGCGCTGTCCAGCCAAACGATGATTTCACGAATGACCTTACCATATAAGCCATCAGCAGCATATACCTGTTCTTTTACTATCCCATCCTCTTTGACGAGTTTGGAATTGAGACCAAACGAGGGCAGGCAATCGTTACCAACCTTAGACTTTAAGGCTGCATAGTATTGTTCTGCCTCAAGTTGGGTAACATCCTGATAGAAATTGCATGCCGAGGTTTGCACCAAGTCCACCCCATCTGCCTGATTTACACGCTTAGGCAATACCTCAGGGTCAAAAATGACATCATAGACTTCGCATTTCTGCTCATCGCTGTCAAATATTTTTATTCCAAGAGACCCTATCACCTCATCAAGATACCGACGCGTAAATCCCGGTACAAACTTCTCGCATCCATAATGATGGTAAATGCCATTAGAGAACCAAACTCGCTTAAGATAAATCTCCAATGCCTTAAACTCTTCACACTGCCTATCTCCCTCATAATGGAGATAGATTTGTTCCAGCATCTTGCGAATGCGAATATTGTATCGGCCAAACTGGTCGAACGTGATATCACGGCCACAAAGAGTGGCCTGAGAAAGATAGTAGATATATAGTTTCTTGCGGAGCGACAACTGCTCAAATCCGTTCAAGCGATAACGAAGCATCTGGATATCGGCAAAGCGCTCGTCGGAATAATTGAAATCTTCCTTCATCTGAACATGACTTTTTAGCTTATACTTGATTCAATGGACATCTCCTCTGACATTCTCATTTTCTGGAACTGTCAGCCCCAGCAGAACGCTGGGCATAACGCAGTTTGTATTCGCGGGGAGTACAACCATTGATTTTAAAGAAAGCAGCATAAAACGACTGGCGGTTGGCAAATCCTACCATCTGAGAAATATCCTCCATCTTCATGTGGGTATAGCGACGGTCTGTGAGAATACCCATAGCCTCCTCTATACGATATTTATTGACAAAGGATGTATAATTCATATGAAAGCGCACATTGACCACGGCAGATATATAGCGAGTATTGGTGCCCAAATCCTCGGCCAGATTCTTGGCAGAATAATTCTTGTCCTTGTATTTCTTCTGAATAAGGATTACCTCAAGTATTTTCTGCTTCAGTTCATCCATCAATTTAGGATTTATCAATGAGCGATAGGCTGCCTCTCTCTCCCGAGCCTCTGTAATATTGTATTTTGTCATCTTCTATATGCTATAACTCTTGTTTCCTGATATTTACTACTGCAAAATTAGCCACAATTTTGAAATTAATGTCATTTTTGTCAACTTTTTTTCCATTTGTTTGTACCTTTGCTACAAATTTAGTTATCATGGACCCAATTAATATATTAAATAGGTATTTCGGCTACCACTCCTTCCGCCCATTACAGCGTGAGATAATAGACGCCACGCTGGCTGGAAAAGATTCTCTTGTGCTTATGCCAACAGGAGGTGGAAAGAGTCTATGCTATCAGGTACCCGCGCTGATGCTTGACGGCGTTACCATTGTGGTTTCACCCCTTATCAGTCTGATGCACGACCAGGTGGAGGCACTGGTAGAAAACGGCATACCGGCGGCTGCCCTCAACAGCAACAACAACACCGAAGAGGACTTACTGATTCGGCGCAAATGTGCCAACGGGGAAATCAAACTGCTTTACATGTCACCAGAGAAACTGATAGCAGAGATTCCCTTCTTCTTGAGCCAGCTCAACATCAGCCTTTTTGCCATAGACGAGGCCCACTGTATCAGCCAGTGGGGCCACGACTTCAGGCCAGAATACTCTCAGTTGGGTATAATTAGAGAACGGTTTGCCAATGTCCCGGTAATGGCGTTGACCGCAACGGCCGACAAGATAACCCGCGAAGACATCTTGAAACAGCTTGCCATCAAAGGCGAGACCTATATATCCTCATTTGACCGCCCCAACCTGTCGCTTGCTGTCAGGCGCGAATCGACCAAGGCAGAGAAGATGAAAATCATCAATGCATATATACGCAACCACCCCAACGACGCCGGCATCATCTACTGTCTGAGCAGAAAGACTACAGAGAGCGTTGCCGAGTCGCTGAGAAAGGCCAACATCAATGCCCAAGCCTATCACGCAGGACTCGACGGGCAGACGCGCCGCAAGATACAGGAAGATTTCAAGAACGACCGGACTATGGTAGTATGCGCCACAATCGCTTTCGGCATGGGTATCGACAAGCCCAATATCCGTTGGATATTCCACTACAATCTGCCCAAGAGCATCGAGAGTTTCTACCAGGAGATAGGACGTGCCGGACGCGATGGCGCGCCTGCCGACACATTCCTGTTCTACTCACTTGCCGACATCATCCAGCTCAGACAGTTTGCCAACAGCAGTGGCCAGAACGACGTGAATAACCTGAAGTTGGAGCGTATGCAGCAATATGCCGAAAGCAGTGTGTGCCGTCGCAGAATATTGCTCAACTATTTCGGAGAAGAGCGTGACTGCGATTGCGGCAACTGTGATGTGTGCCAGCATCCGCCACGCAGGTTTGACGGCACACTACTCGTCCAGAAAGCCTTGAGCGCCATCATGCGGACCGAAGAAAAGATAGGCATTGGAACTGTCATCGAGATTCTGCGCGGCATGCTCTCCCCCACCGTTATGCGTCATGAGTATCAAAAGCTAAAGACCTTTGGCGTCGGCAAGGATGTTACGACATCCCGCTGGCGTGACTATCTGTTGCAAATGCTGCAAATGGGATACATCAGCATTGCCTACGACGAAGACAATCATGCAAAAGTGACTGATATGGGCAAAGAGGTCCTGTATGGCAAGAGCAATGCCATGCTGGCAGAAGTCTCTGAAATCAGTTTGACTCCATACAAGAAAAAGGAGACTCGCGGTCGCCAGGAATCGACCGCACGCCAAACCGAGATACCCGAACTGAAGCTGTCCGCAGTCGAAGACAAGCAGCTCTTCGAGCAGTTACGCGTGTTGAGAAGAAAGATTGCTGACAAGCAGAACTTCGCCGCCTACCTCATCCTGTCCGACAAAGTGCTCCACTCGCTGGCGGCAGAGAAACCTACCACTATCGAGGAATTTGGCCATATCAGTGGCATCGGTGAATTCAAAAAGGTACATTATGGAAAGGTTTTTACAGACGCTATCCGCAACTATCTGGATGGCATAAAACAAGTATAACAAGAAATATGAGAAGAATCATTCTGAATATAATGCTGCTATGTTGGTCCATAGCAGTTGTTGCAACCAGCGAAACTTACACCGTAGTAATATCTCTTGACGGATGTCGATGGGACTACCCTCAATGGTATAACACTCCTTTCTTCGACCGCATGGCCAATGAGGGTACGGCAAGTTCGCTCATCCCCTGCTTTCCCTCCAAGACCTTTCCCAACCACTATTCATTGGCTACAGGGCTCACACCTGAGCATCATGGCCTCATTGCCAACGAGTTTATGGACTGCGAGACAGGATATGACTTCACCCTGTCAAACCGCATCATGAAGAAAGACCCCAAATACTTTGGTGGCGAACCCATCTGGCTGACCGCCCAACGCCAAGGTCTGCGTACTGCCATATTCTATTGGGCAGGCTCTGATGTAAAGATATACAATAGTTACCCCGACACCTATCTCGACTACGACCAGAAGCCACGCCTCACCCTCGAGCAGCGCTGCAACAAGGTGATAGAGTGTCTGCAGCGGAGCAAGCACAAGCGCCCACAGCTCATCATGGTATATATGAACGAACCCGACAAGAGCGGACACAACTATGGCCCTCATAGCCGCGAGACCAGACGGGCGGTAGAGCGCATGGACTCGCTGATGGGCAACCTATATAGTCGTATAACCCAACTGCCGATAGGAAAACAGGTCAACTTCATTGTACTCTCCGACCATGGCATGGCGTGGGTCGACCAATCACACAAGATAGAACTACGCCCGTTATTGGGCAATCTGCCCTACAAAGCCTATAGTAGCGTTCCCGTAAATATCTATGCCTCATGGGACAACGTAGAGCAACACGAAGCAGCCGTCGACTCCATCTGCCAACGTCTGCAGGGAGTGCCACATCTGCGCGCATGGCGCAAAGAACAGGTCCCGGCCTATCTGCACTATACCGAACACGGATGTATCGGCGATGTGGTAGCAGTGCCCGATTTGGGGTGGGTGGTATATGACAAGCCGATTAACTCTGGCGGCATGCATGGCTACGACCCCACCTATACTGATATGTGGGCAATGTTCAGAGCCATCGGTCCTAACATCCGTCATGCCCAGGTCAAGCCTTTCCGCAATGTGAGCGTCTATGCACTCCTATGCAACCTACTGGGCATCACTCCGGCAGAAAATGACGGCTGCATCGACGATGTCAAGAGTATCATAAAGGACAACTAAATCACCATCCAAACAACCTGCAAATCAATGCGGCTCCCTCTCTGAGCGTCATTCTGATTTCTCCTGACCGCCATGGGCAGTTCGTATCATTTGATACGTGGTCACGCGCCATTTGACACGTGAGCCCGCATCATACGACACGAAGGCACGTGCCTAAAGGCACGAACCAGCAGACACAATGGCGGTCGCGCCGGCAATCAAAGAATGATGGATATATAATAACCCAAATGTGCCATAGCCCGCAACAGGCTATGGCACATTTGGGTTATCATGATTGCATACTGGGTTTACTCCAGCACCTTGGTCATGTTGAACGAACTTATGAGATGGTTAGCGTCTACCTTTGCCTTGATAAGATATTTGGCATGCTTCTCCTTGCTCGCATCAGTACGGGTGATATCCTGAGATACCGAGAACTGCACACTGTACTCATACTCGTCATTGTCCAAAGGTTTCTTGTCTATCTGGAAGTCATTTCCCAAGCGCCAGTTCATATTGGTAATGTCGTCCTTATAAATCTTCTTCATAAAGGTAACCACATCTGATGGCGACGCATCGGTCTTGCCTAAGAAGGAATCCATAAAGACTGCAACGGTGCTCTTCAGGCCCTCTTCATTCTTCGAGTTGATGCTCTGGAAGAAATGGCGGAAAAGAGTAACTATGGCGTCCTTCTCTTGGGGCATAACGGTCTTTGACTGCGCATCCTTCATAGCCTCTGTCGCCTCGTCGATATGCTCGCCATTGGCATGCGCATCGGCATAAGCCTGATAAGCCTCCGCTGTATTGAGGCGCTGGGCTATAGCCCAGTCTATAGAGTCTATCCGATGCAATGCCTCCTGCTGATGCAGACTTCCTGGATGGGCTTTGAGATAAGCCTCCATTGCTTCTTTGGAGCCACTTACCACAGCATCGCGCCACTCTGCATCAGACAGCTGCAGACGCTCCAGTCTCACAGACACCGAGTCACGATGCTCTGCAGGCGCATTGGTATAGGTGGAAAGATAACTCTGCAGCACGGCAGGATCTTCACTTGTCATGGCATAGGTATAGGCTTCCTCTTCTTTACCTCCCTGTGCCTGATACCAGACAAAGATGCCTCCGAGAACCAAGACGAAAGCAAAGAGGAATGAATAGATAATCACCTTGGTGTTCTTCTTGGCTGGCTTCTCGTCTGCAGAAGACGAAGTGACGGGCTCTGCCTGATATGAGGGTTGTGCCTGCGCTGTCTCTGGATGAGTCGGAGTGTGACAGGTCGGACAGCTGGACAGGTCATTGAAATAAACTGTGCCACATTTGGGGCAAGTGATGATATGTCCTGCTATTTCAACGCCGCAAGACGGGCACACGGGCGCTTTGTCGCTTACCTCACGACCGCACTCGGGACATTTGATAATTGCCATAATCGTATATGTTTATTAATCTATGTTATCGGTGTCGGTATCTTATCTCTCGCAATCGGTGATTACCCATAAATCGACTTTTGTCCACATGGCCATTGACACCGCTTATTCGCCCTTTGGCCGTGTATTGCCAAAGGGTGATGTCGCGACCATCGGTCAAAATGGGTTCACGCTGAGTATATTGGGCAATCATAATCTTATAATCATTGAGTTTGCCGGCGAAATGATGGTCATAGAAGTTGGCTCCGGTATAGATTAACGGCTTCTGACGATAAGCCACCTCTACGAGTTGGAGAAACTTGAATACCGAGTCGGTAAACTCTTTCACGGACAACCCACTACGTGTCTCGATGTCTATCATGGGCAACAGGTCCTGGTCTTCAGGCCTGCATTGTGCCATAAAATTACGCAACTGTACCTCTTGGGGAATGCGGGCTCGATAGAAATGATAAGAACCAACCTTGAGGCCGTTCTGATGAGCCAGTTCTATGTTACGCTTATACTTGCTGTCAATATTGTCACCACCTTCGGTAGCCTTGAGATAGACATAGGCCATCTTGGCATTGTCTCCAATCTGCTCCCAAAACACATCTCCCTGATAGTGGCTCATATCTATGCCATGTATGTGCTGGCAGGTATCTTCACATTCGGTCTGGGCATGTGTGGCAAGTGTACAAAATATAGATAATATGAATATATATATGCACTTCATAGGTGCAAAGTTACTTTAATATGTAGAAAATACAAAACAAACTTACTCTTTTTTCGTTACCACGTCGCATCATTGACCATATGCCAAGCCGTCAGAAACGAGGCGCGCGTAATGTCTGCGAGTTTGGGGTAATTGATGGTTGACGCTTCGTCGGAAGGCTGATTGTAATGCGGCTGTGCATCAGTATGATACCACACGATAGGGATAGCGTGACGCGCAAACGAACTCTGGTCGCTTCCTCCTACAGGATTGTCCCACGGTTTATAGTTGGGATGCAGGTCCAGCTGGTAGTGGGCTATGTCGTCCTTAAGCCATTCGCCGATACGAGGATGGCTTTCGGTATAGAAGTACACAAAATATTGAGAATCGTCAGGGCGATTGTTGCCGCCGACCATATCAAAATTGAGATAACCCTTAATCTGGCTGATATCTTTGTGGCTGTTCACAAAATAACGCGAGCCAAGTAACCCAAGTTCCTCTCCGTCCCAGAAGGCGAAGACTATGGTGCGGCGTGGACGGACACCGCTCTTGACAAAAGCCTGCATAATCTGCAGCACAGCACTTACACCCGAGGCATTGTCGTCGGCTCCGTTGTAAATCTGGTCTCCAACCAATGTAGGAGAAAAGCCCTCGTGGTCAAAATGCGCCCCTACCACTACGACTTCGTCGGTAGAAGTGCCGGGAATACAGGCTATCACATTGGCCAAACTGAGAAGATGATGAGGGCCTTTGGCTATATTAGCCAAGGAGTCTGACTCTACAAAATAACGTGGACTGCGACGTAGCGAAGGGCGTGCGGCGGCGTTGAACGGTTGCAGAAATGAGGCTGACTCGTAAGGCTGCAATCCCAATTGGCGCATGTGTGAGACTATGTACTGCTGGGCCAACTGTGACCCACGCATCCCCGCCTGACGACCTTCCATTAAGTCGTGAGCCAAGAAACCGACGTGGGCGCGAGCTGCATTTTCGGTGATGCTCTGAAGGCCGATATTCATCTGCCGGGCAAGATGGATGGCAGCAGCCGTATTGGGGTTGCGACGGATGGCGTCAGCAGGTTGCGCATAGAGCAATGCCACTGTAGCCCAAAAGATATATAATGTGTAATTAAAGTAACGCATAATCATCATAATTCATTTAACCTTCGATTTCACTGAGCTCCAGCCACCGCATGCTCTTCTCGTCAATTTCTTCTTTGAGCTTGGGCAGCAAACGGCTTTTCTCCGTGAGTTCTTCGACGCTGAGTGTACCGCTACAGAGTGCTTCTTCTATCTCGTGCTGTTGTTGTTCGAGTGATGCGATATCCTTTTCGAGCTGCTCAAACTCCCGTTTCTCCTTATACGACATACGGCGACGGCTGTCGTTGCGATAAATCTTCTTCTCCTTGACAGAAGCATCTGCCTTGGCTTCCTCTTTGCTCTGCAAGGCCGAATACTGCCGATACTGTGTATAGTTGCCAGGGAAATCATCTATCACACCCTCGCCCTTAAAGACAAGGATATGGTCAACAACCTTATCCATAAAATAACGGTCATGGCTTACGACGATGACGCAACCGGGGAAATCCTGCAGATACTCTTCCAGGACTTGGAGGGTCTGTATGTCCAGGTCATTGGTGGGCTCATCAAGAATAAGAAAATTGGGATTCTCCATCAGCACAGTACAGAGATACAGTTTGCGTCGCTGTCCTCCACTGAGTTTATACACATAGTCGTACTGCTCTTCGGGCGTGAAGAGGAAACGCTGCAGAAACTGGGAAGCTGAGAGGTGACGCCCGCCACCAAGGTCGATATACTCGGCACGCTTGGTGATAATGTCGATGACCCGCTCTTGCTCGTCAAACTGCAGGCCGTCCTGTGAATAATAGCCGAACTTGACGGTCTCGCCGATATCAAACCTTCCATCGTCCGGCCGCTGCAATCCTAACAGCAGCTTGATAAAGGTAGACTTTCCGGTGCCATTGTTGCCCACAATGCCCATTTTCTCGAAACGGGCGAAATTGTAATAGAAATTGTCGAGTATAACTTTATCCTTGCCAAACCGTTTGGAAACGTATTGACATTCGAAGATTTTAGAACCTATATATACATTGGATGCTTTGAGTCTTACCTGGCGCTCTTCAATACGCTGATGGGCGCGGGCTTCGAGTTCATAGAAAGCGTCCTCACGATACTTGGCTTTGTGACCACGGGCCTGAGGCATACGGCGCATCCACTCCAATTCGGTACGATACAGATTGGCGGCACGAGCCTGCTCGGCACGACGATTGTCAATGCGCTCCTGACGCTTTTCCAGATAATAGGCATAATTGCCACGATAGGTATAAATGGTATGGTCATCCAGTTCGAGGATTACATCACACACGCGGTCAAGAAAATAACGGTCATGGGTGACCATTAGTATCGACTTGTTGCCTCGCTGGAGAAAACCCTCCAGCCATTCTATCATCTCGAGGTCCAAATGGTTGGTAGGCTCGTCCAATATCAGGAAATCGGGCTCGGTAATGAGCGCATTGGCAAGCGCCACCCTCTTGCGCTGTCCGCCACTGAGTTGCCCCATCGGCTGAGAGAGGTCTGCGATTTTAAGCCGGGTCAATATCTGCTTGGCCTTCACTATCTTCTCATCATCGCCCTGATGGTTGAAGCAGGCATCCAACACGGTGTCATCGGGATTAAACACAGGTTCCTGCTCCAGATACCCCGTGCGTATTCCATTGCGATAAACAATAGCTCCTTCATCCTGGCTCTCTCTGCCAGTAAGGATTGACAGCAGCGTAGACTTGCCAGTACCGTTGCGGGCAATGAGGCCCACCTTCTGTCCCTCGGCTATGCTGAACGAAAGATTGGCGAAAAGCTCACGAGCACCGAAACGCTTGCTTACGTTCTGTACATCAAGAATAGTATTCTGACTTGCCATCGTATCGACGTATTAATCAGTAGCAGCCAACGAGTCGTTGATTTGTCCAATATAGTCTATCACCTCCTGACGGCCGGTCTTCTTCTCACTGCTCGTGATAAAATATGGAGGCAACGTTTCCCATGTATCTCTGAGGCTTTCCATCCAGCGCTCTGCATTCTGACGAGCCTTGACGGGTCCGAGTTTGTCGGCCTTGGTAAAAACGATACTGAAAGGAACGCTACTCACGCCCAGCCAATCGATAAACTCACGGTCTATCTTCTGCGGGTCATGGCGAATATCTATGAGTACAAATACATTGACTAACTGCTGACGCTGGAGTATGTAACTCGAAATCATACGCTGCAGTTGGTCTTGCACCGATTTAGAACGTTTGGCATAACCATATCCAGGGAGATCCACAAGATACCATTCACGATTGACAAGAAACAGATTGATAAGAAGAGTCTTGCCGGGGGTAGCACTGGTCTTGGCCAGGCCCTTATGATTGCAAAGCATATTGATGAGGCTTGATTTACCTACATTGCTTCGACCGATAAAAGCATACTCGGGCTTGTTGTCTTTTGGACATTTTTCGACAGTAGGGGCTGAAATAACAAACTGAGAATTCTTAATTTCCATATCGTTGCTTTAATTATATATGCAAAATTACGACTTTTTTTTTGTAATATCTCCGCTTTGCCGTAACTTTGTATCAAATGTTCTGAAAAAGCAAACAAGATGAAACAAATCAGTTGGGGATTTATTGGTTGCGGCGAGGTTACAGAGAAGAAGTCTGGTCCCGCCTTTGCCGAAGTGGAAGGTTCGCATGTGGAAGCGGTAATGAGCCGCAGCGAACAGAAAGCGCGCAACTATGCGGAGCGACACAATATACGCAAATGGTACACGGATGCCCAGGAATTGATAGACGACCCGGATATCAATGCCATATATATAGCCACCCCACCATCAAGTCATGCCACTTTTGCCATTATGGCGATGCGTGCAGGCAAACCAGTATATGTGGAAAAGCCATTGGCTGCAAGCTATGACGACTGCGTACGCATCAACCGCATAAGCGAGCAGACAGGAGTGCCCTGTTATGTGGCCTATTATCGTCGCTACCTGCCTTACTTCCAGCGCGTCAAAGAAATCATACGCGAAGGGCGCATTGGCAATATTACCAACGTGCAGGTAAGGTTTTCCGCTCCTCCCCGAGAATTGGACTATAACTCCACCCGCGAACTGCCATGGCGCCTGCAGCCAGACATCTCTGGTGGTGGTTATTTCTACGACCTTGCCCCTCACCAACTTGATTTATTGCAAGACATCTTTGGCGTTATCGTCAAAGCCCACGGTTATTGCACCAACCGCGCCCACCTCTATACCGCAGAAGATACCATCAGCGCTTGCTTCCGCTTTGAGAGTGGACTGGTCGGCAGCGGGTCGTGGTGCTTCGTGGGCCACCAAAGTGCCAGAGAAGACTGCATAGAGATAGTCGGCGAACAAGGTATGCTGTCTTTCTCTGTCTTCAACTACAAACCTATCCGTCTGGTAACCTCAGAAGGTTTGACAGAGATAGAGGTCAAGAACCCTCCTTACGTGCAACTACCGATTATACGCCAAGTGATAGAAGACCTGCAGGGTCTGAATATCTGCACATCGACCAGCGTGAGCGCAACTCCCACCAACTGGGTGATGGATCGCATATTGGGAAAAATGTAGGCTGTATGCTCCGACGTCTCTATCTGATTATCATATTGCTCATCACATCTTCACCACTTATCGCAGAAGACTCCATCCCACCTCAAAAGAAGGGTGTGATAGGAGTCCTGTATGACTTTGTCAAAGAATTCAGCCGCGTAGATACCAACTATGTAGAACCGCAGCGATATAATTTTGCTGCAATGATTCAGAACACCAACACCTATGAGGTATATCGCCTGAGCAGCAGTGACGGAATGAATGTAGTCTTTGCCCCCAAGCCGCGCATAAAGGTCGGCCCTTACTTCGGGTGGAGATGGATATTCCTGGGCTATACCCTCGACGTGGCCCACATCAAAGAGAGCGGACGCAACCAAGACTTCAACCTGAGTCTATATTCCAATCAGATAGGCGTTGACCTGTTCTATCGTCGCACGGGAGACAACTACAAAATCAAGGAAATTGATGTAGGACGACAATATGATACCGAGGGATTAAAAGATTTGCCATTTGATGGAATAGAAGCAAGCATCAAGGGCTTCAACCTATATTATATCTTCAACCACCGCAAATTCTCTTATCCCGCTGCTTACAGTCAAAGCACGGTACAGCGACGTTCGGCCGGTTCATTTATGGCGGGTATCGGTTATACGCGACATGGCTTGAATATGGACTGGATGAAACTGTCTGCCATTATCAAGCAACATACGGGCTATACTGCGCCCAACGGACTTGATGCCAATCGCAACCTGCCTCCCCACATCGATTATACCGACTACTCCATCTCTGGAGGATACGCATACAATTGGGTGCCCATACGCAACCTGCTAATTGACGCCTCCCTGTCTATTGGGCTTTCATACAAGACCACGCGTGGCGACAACCATGATGACAAACCTTGGTTCAAACAGCTTTCACTACACAATACCAACATTGATGCAATTGGCCGTATGGGTATAGTATGGAACAACACCAAATGGTTTGTGGGAGCCAATGCCGTATTCCACTCGTATAATTATCACAAAAGCCAGATAACGACCAATAATACTTTTGGCAATGTCAACATTTATATAGGATTTAACTTCGACCGACGATGAAACATAAAATATTCCTCGCTGTCGTCATATGGGGCTTTTGCCTCAATGCCATTGGACAGGAGAAGGTGGATTATAAGCCATCTGACAGCCTACGCGTGACTTCGCTGCTGAAGCAGGCAAGACACCTGAGCAAGGATAAAAATCTCATGATATACTTTGCCCGTCAACTACGTGGCATTCCCTATGTTGCCAAGGCCTTGGAGGTGAACCCATCCGAACAGCTCGTTGTCAACCTGCGCAAACTCGATTGCACCACATATGTCGAGACGGTAATGGCGCTCACGCTGTGTGCCCGTGAACAAAGCATCAGGTTTGAAGATTACTGCCGTTGGCTGAGAACCATACGTTACGAACAAGGGAAAATAGGCTACACGCGACGACTGCATTATTTCACTTCATGGATTGACGACAACACCGAGATGGGGCTGATTAAGGAGATTTCGCATAAAGGACGACCATTCACCGGCCGCCAGCGTCTCAACATCGATTTCATGTCAACCCACAGCCACCTCTACCCTATGCTGCATGGCAAACCAAAGGCCATAAAAGAAATCAGAGATACGGAGCAAAAACTGACCGGACGCATTGTGGCCTATATTCCGAAGAAATCAATAGGCAACTCAACGCTCATGCGCCAGACCATAAAGGATGGCGACATACTTGCCATTACCACATCCAAACAAGGACTCGACACATCCCACATAGGCATCGCAGTTTGGCACGCCGACGGCCTACATCTCCTCAACGCCTCACAAATAAGACACAAAGTAGTGGAAGAACCTATGACGCTCGCAGTATATATGAGCAAGCATCCCAAACAGACAGGAATAAGAGTGATAAGGATAAAAGTTGATTGATTTACTGCCTAAAGAAAAGCTAAAACCTCTGCGAGTAATCGTTGCAATGCTGCACAAAAAAACTGAAGTATCACTAATATAAAGCTACATGGAAGAAGTAAAACGAGATAGAGCGAGAAGAAAACTCTTAAGAGTAACCTTCCCCAATGGAAAAGTCCTTTGTTATAAAAGTACAACCGATACAATGATAGCAACAATGCAAGAGTTGGGCGATGATGTTATAGCCAATATAAAACTACAGTCATGCCACCTGCCATTGTTATCAAAAGAAATATATCCCAGATACAAGGAATGGATGAAGCCTGTTTGCAATGGTTGGTATCTCAACACACAATCAAACTCGGACACAAAGTTCCTGCAATTAAATGCAATAAATGAGCAATTGTCTTTAGGATTAAAAATAGAGTTGGGAGAAGACTTTATAGCACAAGACAACCCTAACAAAGAAAAGCGCACTAGAACAAAAGGCGAAATACTCGTAAAATTACCAGATGGGCAATGTTTTGCCAATAATTCAATAACAAATACGTTCCTTGAATTAATCAGGGAAATTGGTATAGATAAAATCAAGCAAAAAGAACTAACTTGGTGTGGCAAACCACTTATAACAACATCAAAGATGTTTAACGGACAAGTACGGATAGACAATGAGCGATGGATTATCGTGCCTAACACAACCAAAGATAAGGTTAAACTCCTCAGAGTTATCGGTGCTATGTTGCGTATAAATATGGAAATCACCTCAATTTAAATGGGCTATTCAAAACTCTTCCAAGATAATACGAACCTCCGTTCCAATCAAATAGATGCTAAGGTAAGAAATGATGCGTGAAACAAATATGACACAGTGATGTTGCAGATACCAACCATACACAAACCAATCTGTTTACGTCACAGATAAGTGATTTGTGTGTAACTGCAAAAAGCTCCACAAAGAGACAAACATACTGGTAGTAGCTCATCGAGCCGAGGCGCATCATTCCCTTTCAGATAGGTTATATTAAGCCTTCTATTTGGGGCTCCTGAAGCAAAGAAGCAAGGCGAAACATATACACAAAAAAAGAGGACTTTACATTATGTAAAAATCCTCTTTCTTCAGTTTTTTCGTGATTCCGTTGGGGTTCGAACCCAAGACCCACAGCTTAGAAGGCTGTTGCTCTAATCCAACTGAGCTACGGAACCATCCTTTTTGCGGCTGCAAAGTTAATAAATTTGCTTGGTATTTCCAAATATTTACTTATATTTCTTCAAATACTCATCAGCTCTTTCATCTCCCAATTCCTTGGCTTTCATAAGAGCTTTGGTTCCTTCTTCCTTATTCTTTGCCACCATATTGGCCACGCCCAACAAGATATATCCATCGGCATACTCAGGTGCAAGTTGTGTACAGATTTCTGCACTACGGATTGCCTTGTCGGTCTGGCTGAAGCGCAAATGCAACGAAGCCTTCTCTGCCCACAGGGTTGGAGAATCACGCTGCAGCAATATGGCACGGTCCATATCGTTGAGCGCCTGCTGATACTGATGGATTTCCATTTCTGCCTTATGACGGATATAGTAGAAATTGCTGGTAATGGGCCTACCCTGCATCAACGAGTCATACTGATTGAAATCTATCACCGCTTTACGATACTCTCCTATATTATAATAATGTGTAGCACGAGCAAGAACATAAGGCGCACCCACAAAATTCAGCGGCTGGGGAGAGACAGCTATAGCACTGTCCAAGAGGGCTACGATCTCTGCATCGGGAGCCTTCATCTGTGTTTTGCACTGAGCTGCACTATAGAAGAGGTCGCCATTGCGAATAGGGGTCTTGGTGAGTTCCATAAACTTGTCGTAGGCAGTAGCGTAGTCTTTCTTCACAAAATAAGCCAAAGCCTGCTGATGCACATAGAGAGGCTGGTGGTCTATATCATACGCCTTATTGGCTTCCTCCAGCGCCTTATCCGCATTCCAGGAAGGATAGATGCTGTCTGGAAGATTGGAAATCTTGCTATATATCAGACGGGAATAGGCCGAATGTACATCCTCCTTCTTGGCAACTTTCTCAAGGGCAGTCTTGATGGTAGCATCTACTCCAGAAAAATCAGCCTTAGCCAGCTGTCTGTTGGCCAGCGCATTATAGCCTTCCACATAACCAGGGAAACGCTGGATGAAAGCCTTTACGTACTTGTTATACATCAGCGTATCTCTCTGTTCTGCTGTGAGAGTCAACATCACCGCAGCCTGCTCATGGTTCTTGGGAAAGTCGATAGGGATAAACGATTGTCTGAGCACAGGATTGGCTATGGCCAGACCGTTCTCCACAGTCATATCGTTCATGAAATTGGCATCAGTAGCCACAATCTGCTGTCCATCCTTGGAAATCTGGATGACACCAATCACCTGACCTTTGGAATTGACAACAGGACATCCATCTGCACTCTCATCGATATTAGACGAAAAGAGATAATAGGCATACTTCTCCATAAACGGCTCCACGCTCTGCACATTGCGCTGTTCTATCAGGGGCTTGTTGACCGAATACTGCAATATCCATACCTTTTCACCCTTCTTGCTGGCTGCGGTTGCTACAGAAGCAGGCTGTGTGTTGCCATCCACCTTAAACTTGCAGACATTATACAACTCGTTGGCACCTATCAGCGCACTTACTACCGATTGCTTGCCATTGGCATCGATTACCACCGCACTGTCGGCACCCACAAACGGCTTCCAAGAACTTATCGCTTCGCCCTTATCTCCCACAAACACGCCATGGGTTGATGCAAGCAAGGTACCATCTTTCTTAAAGGTTGTCAGAGAGAAAACCGATTTGGCGGCACTCTCTATCTGCGCACTACAATTGGTTGCAACCAAGAGTGCGAAAGCTATATAAATGATTTTCTTCATATTCTTAATAGGGATTTTGCATTTTCTATTGCGGCCGGAGTTATGTCACTGCCGCTCAACATCTGAGCGATTTCCTTGATTCGCTCGTCATCTGTAAGTTTTGTCATCCTACTCAACGTCACATCACGATAATCCTCTTTGGAAACCTTATAATGAGTCGTTCCCATGGCAGCAATCTGTGGCAGATGGGTAATGCTGATGACCTGACGGTCCTTGTCGCCCATCTCCTTCATAATCGAAGCCATCTGCTCGGCCACGCGACCACTCACGCCCGTATCAATCTCGTCAAAGATGATGGTGGGCAATTTGACTACTCCCGAAATCATCGCCTTCAACGAGAGCATCACGCGGGCGATTTCGCCGCCCGAGGCTATCTGCGATATGGGCTGCAACAGACTGTTTTTGTTCGCACTGAACATAAACTGCAACTTGTCGGCGCCATCAGCACTCAAGGGCTTTGCCTCCATCGACACCTCAAATCTCACGTTGGGGATTCCTAATGGCACCAGACGTTGCTTAAGTTCCTTTTCCACAGTTCTCGCCGCTTTCTCACGTGTCTGCGTCAACAGTTTCGCCTTTACCAGACATTCCTTGTACGCCCGCTCATATCGTTCCTTAAGCGCATCCAACTCATCCGAACCATTGTCAATAAGACCCAGTTGGTCAGCGATTTTCTGCTTGAGTTCATTCAGTTCTTCTATCGAACCGAGATGATACTTCTGTTGCAGAGCATACAACCTATCCAGCCTGCCGTTGATTTCCTCCAACAAGGCAGGATTGAACTCAATCTTCTCTCCTCCCCCATTGATTTCGTCGGCTATATCTTTGATTTCGATATAAGCACTTTCCACACGCGCAGCCAGTTCCCGAGCTGGCGCATATACCGATTCTATCGAATTCAGATTGGAAGCGATGTTCTTCAGGATAGACGCCACATTGTTGTCTTCGTCAGCCAGCACGTTATTCGCATCAAAGAGCACCTGCTTTATCTCTTCTGCATGAGCCAGTATCTCACTGTCTTGTTCCAACTGCTCCTGCTCGCCTTCTTTGAATTCATCCTTGGATAGCTCCTGATATTGGAAACGCAGAAAATCTTCATTCTGTCTATCTCTTTCTATCTGCTGCGTCAAGTCATCCAATTCACGCTTGCACGTTTTCTGCTCTTCGTATGCCTCGGCAAACGCACGACGCACCTCGCCATTCTTGGCCACCACGTCCACAATGCCGAGCATAAAATCATCCTTCTGCAAGAGCAGGTTCTGGTGCTGACTGTGTATGTCTATCAGGTGCTCGCCCAATTCCTTGAGAACAGCAATCGATACAGGTGAATCATTGACAAAAGCCCTGCTCTTGCCATTGGCATTGATTTCCCTTCTCAGGATGCAGTCCTGTGCATCATAGTCTATATCATTGTCAGAGAACAGACGCTCCAGATGACTGTCAGCCAAATCAAAATGTGCCTCAATGACACACTTCTTCTCGCCGTTTTTTATCTGCTTAACATCAGCACGATTTCCCAAGAGCAGACCCAATGCGCCTAAGATGATACTCTTTCCCGCTCCCGTTTCTCCAGTGATTACCGAGAAACCTGGAAAGAAATCAATGTCAAGCTGGTCTATCAGCGTAAAATCCTTTATATATAAATGTCTTAACATTATTCCTTAATTTTATCCCATGCCGCATTCTGACTGGCGTTGATACCAAACAGAATGTCATATACTGTTTCCTTCTCCTTGGGCGTTCCCTTACCTTTATATATATTGGCAATTTCATCCCGCTTGTAGTCCGTCCATATCTGCGGAACAAGACTCAGCGGCTTGTTATCATGACTGTTCTTCAACAGCTCCATCGCCTTGGTTATATTGGCACGCCCTCGCTCCGCATTGCCAGCCATCTCGTCAAGCCCGGTACGGTAATAGTCATACTGAAACTGTCGGAACGGGCGCATACCTCCATCCAGATAATCATTGATAAAGGCATACCTGTTTCGACTGTCATCAAAGGCTTTCCATCCGGGATAATTCAGATTTTGCGCACTGTTGGCAACATTCATGCACTGTTGCAGCACCTCGTCACCACCCATGGCAGCAAAACTGTCGAGATTGATACCGATTATCAGATAAGCATAATAGGCAAACAGCGCAGTAAGCTGATTGTCAATATTGTCTGGAGTGAAGACAATTTGATCAAACTGGGTATATTCGAAGTTGAAGTTGTTGTCAGTGTTGTTATAAAGAGTGGTTGTATAAGCCGAATTATACACAGGACGATTGGCTTGTATCAGCGCCTTGCAAGTGAAGATATTCGACGAAGCGTCATATTTGGTTACAGTGATGTTGAAATTGCATACGATACGCTCATTCTTCTGAAAATGCAGATTGGTCCATTGCCGCTCATTGACAAATTGCTCCAACTGCTTCTGCAATTCATCAAACACACTGGCATCCGTTCCCTGTATCTGCGAACGGTTGATGGTTATCTTGGCATTGAGCTCCTGAGCCTTTGCCGGCATTGCCGCCAGCATTATCATAATGTAGCCCATCACCATCACGCCTTTCATCCAGAAGCGATTTCTCCGCGTAAATGTCCGTATCAATATGCCGAGATTACTGCCCACTATCCTTTCTTGTTCATAAATTCACGCATACGGATACGCGTGAGCACTTGCTTGGTGTTGTACGTAAAATCAGACGACAGCATCCAACTATAATAACCTGGGTCCTTGCGCAGCACATCTGTCACATACCAACCCTTGTATTTACCAAAATTGAAAGCCTCCTGCTTGCGCGGATTGCCTTCACCATCGAGCAGCGGCTTGCCATTGGCATCGACCATGTCCTTCCACACGATTCTGCCTGCAAAGTCCACATTGTCATTCGATTTTGACAGGGCTGCCAACTCATCCATATCGTTGTGCAACACCTTCTCAGGGTCATCGGCCGTCTCTGGATTATACTTGTCCAACTGAGCCATCAGCACCCGATAGGTAGCCTCGGTGTCATTATCGGCACGATGCGGAGGGAAATCATCCTCCATCTTGCGACCGCAATAGAACTGATAGGCAGCAGCCAGACTCCTACGCTCCATTCTGCAGAAGATGCTGTGCGCATCTATCAGACGGACCTTGGAGAAGTCAAAGTCCACGCCCGCACGAAGGAACTCCTCGGCAAGCATGGGAATATCAAAAAAGTTTGAGTTGAATCCGGCAAAGTCACATCCCGCAAACGCGTCTTTCAGATTGGCTGCAATCTCCTTGAATGTCTTGGCATCCTTCACCATCTCATTGGTAATGCCCGTAAGCGCTACCACCTCATCAGGGATTACCCGCTGAGGATTGACAAAGATATTATTTCGTTCTTCCCGTCCGTCCGGCATCACCTTGATATACGATATCTGGATGACACGGTCTTTTACAATATCCAAGCCGGTAGTCTCCAAATCAAAGACTACCAGCGGTTTTGTAATATTAAGTTTCACTATTACTATATATTATAGTGGGTTCTGACTATTAGTTTGCATCGTTCAACAACATCGGCATGAGCAGCATCAGCACATCCTCATTCTCGGGCTGTTCTGTAGGTACAATGACACCGGCACGGCTGGGATCAGCGAGTTCCACCGTAACCTGCTCACTGTCCAGATTGCTCAGAATTTCTGTCAGCGAACTGCCCTTGAATCCTATGCTCATCTTCTGTCCTGCATAGTCACAGAGGATAGTCTCACGAGCCTTGGTTGCATAGTCTATATCCTCTGACGAGATTACCAGACTGCCTGCGTCCAACTTGAACTTCACCAACTGGCTGCTCTTGCTACCAAAAGGCAATACGCGCTTGAGAGCACTCAGCAGAGCCTTTCTATCTATCGTAAGTTGATTGGGGTTGGCTACAGGTATCACCGAGTTGTAGTTGGGGTAACGTCCCTCTATCAGTCTGCATGTCAGCACGCCCTCGTCGAAGGTTACCTCGGCATTTCGTCCATCAAACTTGATGACGACATCACTGCCATCCTTGCCCAGCACACTTCTCAACAGGTTGGCTGGCTTTTTCGGGAGAATAAAGGCGGCAGGAGAATCACTCTTCACCATGAAGTTCTTGTTACGCACCAACTTGTGTCCATCACTGGCTACGATAGCCAACGCATCCGGAGTCAGGTCAAAATAGATACCATTCATCACCGGACGCAGCTCATCCTGCGCAGTGGCAAATATCGAACGGTTTATGTTGGCAGCCAGCACGCCCGAATCAATCGTGATTACATTGACATTCTCAGGCATCGTCAGCATCTTGGGATATTCTGCAGCGCCCATGATGGTAAAGTTATATTCACCGCCTTGATATATCACCTTGATTGTAGCCAGTTCGGTATCAACGACTACAGTCAGAGGCTGCTCGGGCAGCTCTCTCACAGCGTCAAGCATGGTCTGGCTCTGAATGGCAAAAGCCCCTTCTCCAGAGTTACTGTCCAGTGCCACAGTAGACTTCATCATGTTTTCGCTGTCCGACGAAGTAATCGTCAGCGAACCATTGTTCACCTCAAACAAGAAACATTCCAGTATAGGGAGTGAGTTTTTACTACTGATAACCTTTGCCAGGGTTTGTAAACGGCTGCTAAGAGCGTTGCTTGATATTGTAAATTCCATGCCTATATTATTTATATGGTTTTTAATTGAATATAGGCACAAAAATACAAAAAAGCTGCTTGCGGTGCAAAAAAATAGGCAAATATTTTCGTCTTTCTCATAAAATTTAGTAATTTCGCGGAAGATAATAATCTCGAAAACAAATATATAATTATAAAATGGAACTACAAGGTAAGGTAATCGCAGTGCTGCCCGCACGCAGCGGCGTTTCAGCACGTGGAGAGTGGAAGAGTCAGAGTTTTGTAATCGAAACCCACGACAGCTTCCCTCGCAAGATGGTATTCGATGTATTTGGCGAAGAGCGTCTCACTCGTTTCAACATACAGTTAGGCCAGGAGGTCAATGTTTCTTTCGACATTGATGCTCACGAGTATAATGGCCGTTGGTTCAACAATATCCGCGCATTCGACGTTCGCTTGGTCGACCCCAACACCGTTAGCGCAGCCCCTACAGCCCAGGCCGCTCCCGCTGCGCCTCAGCAGCCCGCCAATGCCCCATTCCCACCCCAGCCCGAGCAGAGCAACAGCGATGATGACCTGCCATTCTAATGACAGAACCCATATCATGAATATGATGACAACTCCCAAGGCCCATTAGGACTTTGGGAGTTTTTCTTTTCACGCCACAAGAGCCCGAACTACCGTCCCTCACGAGCCTCTCATACCCAGACAAAATAAACCCCATAAGAGTATCTCACCCCCTGCACTTTACAAGGACACACCATAGATTCCCCCACCCATGCAGAGAGACACATATATAATAAGGTATATAGAGCATTTACGCAGGTTCAGAATACGACGAGACTCATGCTCCATCCACCCCACACATCCAGAATGTGAACCACACCAGGTTAGCATTCTCGCCCCTTGGGGAGAGTTAGAGAAGGACTCCACAAGCAGCTATTTTTTCACTGCCAAAGGCGGACTTTTTGAACGGCCGACGGCCGCTTTTTGAACCGTGATGGCTGCTGTCGTCATGCAATGCATGACATTGGTAATGACGGTGATGACAAGAACGAAAACTTGTTTTCTGACTGGCGTCACCATCAGCCCCAATAAGGCGAAGCCGACAACAGCCACCACGGCTTTTTGTCTTTATCTCCATCCCTCAATAGTTAAAACAAAGAGGTAAAAACATGGAAACTCTCCCACAAGCACCACCATTTACAGCGTTGTCGCCAGAACGAAGCTCTATCACGCCCCCACCCCATCATTTCACCAATAACTATGCGTAACTCACCAGGTTAACATTCTCGCCCCTTGGGGAGAGTTAGAGAGGGGCTTCCGCAAGCAGCAGCAACGCTGTAGGTGTTGCGTTTCCCCAGCCCAGGGTTGCGGGCGAAAGCACGCTACCCTGGGTACACGCCCCCCCCCCACCATCATGGCAACGCTGTAAGTGTTGCGCTTAGCTGAAGGCGTTACCCGCAGTGGGCAAACAACCCAAAGATTTCGGTATCAGACCGAATTTCGCTACAAAAGATTTTGGTATTAGGGCATAAATCCACAAAAAAGATTTTGGTATCAGACCGTATTTTGCCATAATAAATTTTGGTATCAGTTTTTTTTCATGTAACTTTGAGGGCAAAAAGGGAATTATGTCAGATGTATTATTCAAGCGTAAAATCTATTCCAAACTAAAAGAATGGAAAGAAACATCTAAAGGCAAAACAGCCTTGCTTTTAGAGGGAGCAAGGCGTATAGGTAAGTCTACCATTGTAGAAGAATTCGCTCAAAAGGAATACCGTTCATACATTTTGATAGACTTCAATGAAGCCTCAAAAGAAGTCAAGGAACTCTTTGACAACTTGATGGACATAGATTATATTTTTTTGTTCTTGCAGAATATTTATAAGGCCACATTGTACGAAAGAGAGTCTGTGATAATCTTTGACGAAGTACAACAATGCCCTAAAGCTCGACAAGCAATCAAATACTTGATAAAGGATGGCAGATACGATTATATTGAAACAGGTTCCCTTATTAGTATTCGAAAGAATACCAAAGATATTAGCATACCCAGTGAGGAATATCGACTTGAGATGTTCCCAATGGACTATGAAGAGTTTCGATGGGCAATGAATGATGAGACAACAATGCCTCTGATGCACAAGTTCTTTGAAAAGAAAATGCCATTAGGCGATGGCTTAAATCGTCAGAAAATGCGCGAATTGAGATTGTATCTGTTGGTTGGAGGAATGCCACAAGCTATCAACGCCTATTTAGACACAAACAATTTGCAGCAAGTTGATATGGTAAAACGACAGATTATACAACTGTATGCAGATGATTTTAGAAAAATAGACCCTACGGGGAAAATTTCGAAACTATTTATGGCTATACCCTCACAGCTAAGCCGTAATCTGTTGCGCTACCAACCTACACCTGTAATTGGAAAAACGGGCGCTGACAAAATCGACGAGATGATTCTTTGCCTGGAAGACAGCAAGACTGTCAACGTGGCTTATCATGCAGATGACCCCAATGTTGGAATGTCATTGACAGCCGATTATGGAAAATATAAATTATATATAGGTGATACAGGATTGTTTGTGACAATGGCATTTTGGGATAAGGATTTTACGGAAAATATCATATACCAGAAACTGCTCAACGACAAATTGTCAGCCAATCTGGGATATGTATATGAAAATCTAATTGCACAAATGCTTCGTGCATCTGGCAACAAACTGTTTTACTATACCTTCCCCAAAGACGACACCCATTCTTATGAGGTAGACTTTCTCTTGTCAAGAGGCAACAAACTTTGCCCCATTGAAGTAAAATCGTCTGGATATAAGACTCATGCATCGTTAGATGCTTTCTGTCTCAAATATTCAGATAGAATAAACCAGCCATATCTACTTTATACGAAAGATTTTCATAAAGACGGGAACGTGCTGTTAGTGCCAGTTTATATGACCCCATTGCTATAAAGCTAAAATTGCAATATAATCAACGCCGAACAGAAGGTGAGAGCGGCCACTTTGGGGAAGGAACTCACCAGGTTAGCATTCTCGCCCCTTGGGGAGAGTTAGAGAGGGGCTTCCGCAAGCAGCTATTTTTTCACCGCCAAAGGCGGACTTTTTGAACGGCCGACGGCCGCTTTTTGAACCATGATGGCTGTTGGCGTCATGCAATGCATGACATTGGTGATGGTGACAAGAAGGAAAACTTGTTTTCTGACTGGCGTCACCAACAGCCCCAATAAGGCGAAGCCGACAACAGCCACCACGGCTTTTTGCCTTTATCTCCATCCCTTAATAGTTAAAGCAAAAAGAGGATAAAAGACCTGGAAATATCCCCCACAAGCACCACCATTTACAACGTTGTCGCCAGAACGAAGCTCTATCACGCCACCCACCCCACCTTTTCACCAATAACTATGCGAAACTCACCAGGTTAACATTCTCGCCCCTTGGAGAGAGTTAGAGAAGGGCTTCCGCAAGCAGCTGTTTTTTCACCGCCAAAGGCGGACTTTTTGAACGGCCTGCGGCCGCTTTTTGAACCATGATGGCTGTTGTCGTCATGCAATGCATGACATTGGTGATGACGGTGATGACAAGAAGGAAAACTTGTTTTCTGACTGGCGTCACCAACAGCCCCAATAAGGCGAAGCCGACAACAGCCACCACGGCTTTTTGCCTTTATCTCCATCCCTTAATAGTTAAAGCAAAAAGAGGATAAAAGACCTGGAAATATCCCCCACAAGCACCACCATTTACAACGTTGTCGCCAGAACGAAGCTCTATCACGCCACCCACCCCACCTTTTCACCAATAACTATGCGTAACTCACCAGGTTAACATTCTCACCCCTTGGAGAGAGTTAGAGAGGGGTTTCCACAAGCAGCAGCAACGCTGTAGGTGTTGCGTTTCCCCAGCCCAGGGTTGCGGGCGAAAGCACGCTACCCTGGGTACACGCCCCCCCCCCACCATCATGGCAACGCTGTAAGTGTTGCGCTTAGCTGAAGGCGTTACCCGCAGTGGGCAAACAACCCAAAGATTTCGGTATCAGACCGAATTTCGCTACAAAAGATTTTGGTATTAGGGCATAAATCCACAAAAAAGATTTTGGTATCAGGCGGTAATTTGGCAAAATAAATTTTGGTATTAGGCTTTTTTTACCGCCAAAGGCGGACTTTTTGGACGGCCGACGGCCGCTTTTTGAACCGTGACGGCTGTTGTCGTCATGCGAAGCATAGCGTTGGAGGTATTGGTGACGACAAAGAGGAAAACTCGTTTCCCGTCAGGCGTCACCAACAACTCCAACAAGGCGAAGCCGCCAACAACCACAACGGCTTTTTGGGTCTATCACATCCTTTAATAGATGTAGCAAATAGAGAACAAATGGCACGAGACTTTTCCCTCAACCAGTTTCCGCGGGAACGTTCCACTATGCCTTTCGGACGCCCACAAGCAGCAGCCACTCAGAACCGAAGGTCACCGACGCTGTACGACGCGGAAAGATAATGTCGTTGCGTTTAGCCGAAGATGTCACCCGCAGTTGACCTGCTGTTTCATGTATAAAACACAACACTTACAGCGAAGCCAAGAAAAAGCACGGAAATTCGGATGATTCCCAACGTATTGCGCCCCACATAAACGCATAGAGCCGGACTCCCCTACGATGGAAATCCGGCTCTATGCACCATTCTATTGGACACATATACGGCAACAACTATTCGTCGTCACCCGACTCATCCGCAAACAGCAGATGCACCCGCCGCTTATCGCTCAATTCTATCAGAAGCTGCATGTGCTCATCATCCAGTTTGCCGGCCTTCATCTGTTTCTTGTTATACTTCCACCAGTTCAAAAGACCACGCTTAGCCGCTTTCTTCTTGTTGGGCAGTTGTCCATGTTCCTCAACATAAGCCAATAGCTCCTTGTAGCTTTCCTGCCAATTGGCCTCACGCTTTGTCATATTCTCCATAATCTCTGCTTTAACACAGCAAAAGTAACAAGTTCCATCGACACCGCCAAATATACCGGCCACCTATTTATATATGTAGCACGAATTATCTGCAACCGCTCATCACTACAACGCAATTATTTCTTTAGCACTTCGAGAGCAGCTGCCACATCCTCTTTGGCAATCTGCATACAACGAGCCACATACTCAGCACTTATCAATTGCATGGCTCCAGAACGAAGCTCCATTTCTACAAAATCGTTTACCCGTTTTACCAATCCTTCCATAACATCCTTAATCACAACAATTATAACGCCAAACGTAGAGAACTTAGGTTCAATCTACAGCTTCCATTAACCTGAGTTCGGGATAAGCGACAGTTTTTTTTGTTATGTCGGGTTTCCGACAGATGCATATTACATTTACCCTCCCAAAAATATGGATGGAAAAATGCAGAATTGTAAAGTCCAAATAAAGTTTACTTTATAACAGCAAGCGGTCCGTCAACATTCTCTATGCAATAGTCAATGTTGATGGACGGTTTCTTTTCAAAGAAGCTATACGCAGCCAAAACGGAAAGGACATTCATTACAAAGTTGAACACGCTACGATGTCTTGAATGTACAAGTTGTGCAACATTCTTAAGTTCGTCATTGATGGTTTCTATGACAGATCTTTTGCGCAACAGAATCTTGTCATACAATGGCATGAGCTTGTTTTTCATATTGCATTTCAAGCCAGTGACAATTTCTATACCGTCGTTAAACAATCTCTCAAACAAGCCATGCGAAATATATCCTTTGTCTGCGAATAATTTTCCGAACACATTATCACTCAATCTGTTAAAGACATCTGTATTTCTATCGTCAACATTCGCTTTCGTAAGCATAAAGTTAAGCAGTTCACCTCTCTCATTGCATATCAGGTGTAACTTGAAACCGAAATACCATCCCATGGTGCTTTTACCTCTTTCTGCATAATCACGGAACACCTTATTTCTTGTTATACGCTTGTTGTGGCATACAGGAATGCATGTGCTGTCAATGAAACTTATACCCGTGCATCTGCCAAAGCAAAACAGTTGAAGGAATAGCATCATCTCTACCGCGACTTTTGATTCGAGTTCAACAAAGCGGTTATATGAGAGCTGCTTGGGGAACAAGTCGCACAAGTGCATCTTGACATAGAAGAGGTAATAATGCTTGAAGTTGCGGAAAGTGTTGAAATGAAAACAGATGAGTATTGTCATGAAACTCCCTCACGATATTCCGTGAGTTTTTATTTGGGCCACCATCTACAACAAGGTCCCCTTATTATTGCCTTTTTGACAATGCAAAATAAAGGCATCACCATGCAGGGCTTGCAGCATTTTAACATCTGCCTAAATTCGTTTATATATAATGAATGTCAATCATCCATGTCCCTCATAACCTTCTCGACCTCTTCCAATGGCACATTCAACATACGCGACACATAAAGCGAAGTAATTACATCAATGCTTCCAGACTGGCGTTCCATGCCAATCAGATACTCAATATTCTTTTTCAAATCTCCAAGACTGTTGGAGAATGTCTCTGAAGTAGATAAAGTATGTTCCTTGTCCTCCGCTTTCTTTACCTTGAAAGCATCGAATGTCTCACTTCCATCCTCACCATATTTTCCATCCTTAGCTTCGTATATAACAGATGGCTCCAGTACTTCTACAGTATGCCATGCACCTTGTGGAACAACACAGCCATAATTACCAACAGTAGGGTCAAGATGAATACGCTCTATCTCCTTTCCATTTTCATCATAGATGACCTCCACAATATTACCGCACAAAAGAAAAACATTCTCCGTACTTTGTGGATGCCTGTGGATAGGTACAACGGTTCCTGGCAGCAGGGCATTCAGCATGCGTTGCGAATTATCATTGGCAGATGTTCGCAAATCGAAATTCTGACGCAATCGAGGATTAACAACAGCTTGCTCAAAGAGCTTACCTAAAAATTCTTTATTAATTTCCATAATTGTTGTAAACGAACAAGACATGAACCCCATAAATTATACGAAAGACGTTCATATAACCTATGAAATTCATGTCTTTAGATTTGTAAATGTTATTTCTTTAGTGAATTAAGGTATTCATCATGCAAGTGATAGTATCTCTTCATGAACAATACGTAGGCGATAGCCAGTACTGCTAATGTTACTATCAAATACATCCAATGGCAAAGCGCTGTATTAGGACATAGATATACAAATCCCAACGATACAGCTAACTGCATAGCCATATATAATAACGTTACTTTTACATGCCCAATGTTCAGTTCATTTGCCATAATCTGGTAAGCATGCTTTCTATGTGCCTCACCTAAATTCTCATGCAACATAATACGATGTATGATAGTCAAACAACCATCCACACCATATACCAATAAGAATATCAGCCATGTTATATCTTCTGTCTTGATAATAACATTACCTAACAAGAACAACATAATGAATGCTATACCTATTGACCCGACATCACCAGCAAAGCATTTAGCCTTACCCTTCGGTCGAAAATTGAAGATGCAAAACACTATTGCTGCAATAATCGTTGTAAGGATCAGCGATTGAGCCACATATTTATTGTCAGCATTTAAAGCTGCTAATGGAAGTAAAACAGCTAATGAATACCCAGCTGTTATTCCATTTATTCCGTCCATAAAGTTTATTACGTTTGTTGCTCCTACATAAACGATTAGTGCCACCATTACAATCCACCACATATCCCAATGCAGAATATCTAACTGATAGAAAACCATAGATGCTGCAGCAAACTGTGCTACCAGTCTCACTGAATCGGGCAGCGAATGAATATCGTCCACAAAGCTCACACCTGCTATAAGTGTCACACCTGCAAGAAACCATGGATATTCAAATCCGAAGAATGCGCTCCATACCCATGCCCCAATCAGGAAGATAATACCACCGCCTCTTAATACTATTGTTGAGTGCGATGACCTTTGGTTTGGCTTGTCAATTATGTTATACTTATCCGCAATGCGGAAATACACGAGTTCTGCGATAAGGAGCAGAATAAAAATGAAAAAGTAAATATTGTTCATGTTGTCTTATTGTTTTTGATATATATGTCTTATTGTTCTCCAGAAAAACTTGTAACCTATAAGTCCGTATTAATTGCTACTTTCAGGGAATGGTAAAGGGTGGCTAATTCTTAAAGCATCGATCAAACATTGATACCATATCGAAGTTATAGGCATCAACTTTTCATTCCTACGATATCTACTAATATATCTGTGGCTTATCCTCCCACAAATAAGCCCAATCCCGAGTTTGACAGTTACTTTTCAGACAATCAAGTTGTCTGAAACATTCTTACTACAAGCATTATCCTCTTTGACATAGATTTATTCATGGTTTTCATTACACAATAGGCACTAATTTGAGTGCTTAAAACACGCCTATTTTCCACCAAAACTAGCAGGTTTTTGTAAATGGCTACATAACTGCATAAAAAATGTACTCCAAAGAGAATCGGTATATACCAACTTGTGTTTCCATCTATGCTTCCACCACCTATGAAGCATCCAATTGAGATACAGCAACCCACGAGGACGTTCACTATCATAATCAGGACGAAGCATATCGTCTAATACACGTTTACTAATCATAGAATTAAACTGTAATGAAGAAGGAACATTAAATATTTTTAAGTCAAATCCAAAGAAGTTAACCGCAATATCTATAATAGCTAAGACAAAATTTTTCATTCCCATAATTTCGCAGTCTTCCCAAAAAACACCCCAATCAATTCTTTCATAAGTAGCTTTTATCAATAAAGTCCAATCCAATATTTGTTTGATAATCAGCTCTCCTGAAGCGAAATGAATGGCACAATGCCGCGCCCCAAACAATGCATTCAGATTAGGCTCTGGTAAAAAAACATTTGGAAGCACCTCTTCTCCTGTTCTCCTTGCCAATTCCTTAAAGCGTTTTTCTATCCTCTTATTCGACCAGTGCGAATGAACATTTATAAAATCATAGTGGTTCTCTACCGAAAAATACATACAGCGTTGAGCGCCACCTACACTTTCCAACGTCCCTCTATATGGAAAAAGAAAGCAAGAATGATGGTGATGAGAATTATCTACTGTGATACCTAGTTTTTTAGAGATTAGCGAATCAGCCTCTTTCCATTTACCAAACAAATAGATATCTATGTCGCCACAAGGACGATGATTAGGTTTTGGATAATTCAGAGACAAACCATACCCTTTTAAAAGCATCATTGGAAAGTTATGTTCCCCATACAATTTTGCAAGAGCCTTGTTTGCTTCTAGGTATGTTTTATATTGTTGTTCTATTTGAAAAGTCCTACCTATCCATTTGAGTTTCAATGAAAGAGGGGGCTCTTTTGCTGAGCTTGTAGCTGCAGTTCGGTTAACTACATATTGGAGGCCATCAACACATATTGCAGACACGCCATGTTTTTCACTTAATTCAAATAGGCGTATCCAATCAACACCTTTAGGTATTTGCTGTATAGTACCATGTCCTATTCCTGCGGATACAAGCGACAATAATGCCTTATCAGTATTTGTCATAATATGATATTTACTAAACGGCAAAATATTTTTATATCTTATAGTTGTCAAGCACATCCATAGGTTCCCATCCTAATTCCTTGCGTGCCTTTTCATTACTAAATGTAAGACTCTTAGTCATTTTCTCCAATTTATATGAATTGATTGGAGCTTTACTTCCAAGTAAATCACCTACTTTAGCCATACACCAAGCCATCCAATATGGAATATTCATAGGCTTACCTTTACCCATTTGTTTTGCAACAGAGATGGACAAATCTCCAAAAGAAGGCTGACGAGTATCACAAACATTATAAGTACCACCTTTTTCTACAAGAGTAGGCAATATACGTGCAATATCTTCTGCCATAAGAATACTCTTTATAACCTTGCCACCAGCAATATTCATATAGAAACCCTTACGCACACCATTTACCATAGCCCCCAGATTACCTGGTGCACCTTTACCAGCTAATAACGAAGGACGCAAGATGCCCAAGATAACATTATTTTTCTTGCACCACTCTGTAAGATACTCTTCTGCCATAATCTTACTCTTGGCATAAGGAGTATCACCATTTAGAGGATGTGCCTCTGTAATTAAATCACCATAGTCACATCCATACACAGCTACAGTACTAATAAAAACAAGAGCTTTAGGTACACCAACCTTTTCTAATGCTTCACACAGATGCTTAGTACCTGTATAATTTACATCAAAGAAAGCCTGTCTCTCTGCTTCTGTCTTTGGCACAACATGCGCTTTTCCACAAGCATGAAGCACTACATCATATTGTTCTGGCAATACTGGCACATCAGTAACAAAATTTGCATTTATCTTATCATCTGGTGTTATACCACAAGTAGTCACTTCATATTGTTCACAAAGCACAGGCATGACATTCTTGCCAAGAAAACCAGTACCACCAGTAAATAACAACTTTTCCATTATAATTTATAAACGTTTTTACCATTAATATACATTTCTTGTACCTGAGCCATCATAAGGTTCTCTTCCTTTGAAACTCTGCTAAAATGGTAACCTTCTGCAAGAATAGCTGCCACAAAATCTTTTATCTCATAGCGCAAGCCTTCATCAACATACGGATAAAAATATTTTTTGTTTAAATTTTGATCTTCATAACGCACCTCAAAGTAGTCGGTCTTCCACCATGGAGCTGGTACATATACGTATCCCTTCGTTCCTGCTATCGTCATCGAGCCTTCTGTCTTTACGCCAAGACCCACCTGAAACGAAGCAACAGCATGGTCATAACGAAACACTGCCTTTGTAAACATATCAACATCATTTTTAATTTTTGAATAGAAATTGATATTACGAAAATCGGTTCCTAAGAACTTGAATATAGGCAACAATGGAAAGCATGCATTTTCGCTCATACTACCACCATAACGCTTACTATCCAGTTTCTCAGAACTCTCATCAGTAAGGGTTGTAACAGAAGCGTTCACCTCTACAATCTCACCTATCACCCCCGATTTAAGCAAAGAAAACAAATGACCAAAAGCAGGACAATAGGCAGTTTTAAGTGCCACTTGGAGAAGCAAACCTTTTTCTTCAGCAAGGGCATAAAGTTCTTCTGCCTGTGCTTTACTAAAAACAAATGGGGTTTCACACAAAACATGTTTTCCTGCATTTAAAGCCAATCTTACATACTCGTAATGTGTGTAGTGAGGAGAGGCAATATATACTGCATTACAATTGGCAAATAACGCATCCAAGCTGTTTGCAATTACTGGAATATTATTTTTTTTGCAGAAATTTGTACAATCGTCAAAATTAGGATTATAGGCTGCCGAAACAACAACGCTATTCACACTCTTCGACTCTGGTATAAAACGTGAGGATATACTTCCTGTACCTATAATACCAACATTAACTGTAGGACGTTCCTGACGAAGTTGCGTAGAAGAGATACCTTGGGTACGAGGGAGGTACACAACTTGGCAGAACTCATTGAGATAATCAAAATAGCCCTCCCAATCTGAACCTATTGCAAAAACATCTACACCATACTTCTGTATATCATCTATTTTTTGGCCTCGGTATTCTTCTATAACAATCTTGTCTGCAAGGCCTGTGGCCCTTACTGCCTCAATACGTTCCATCACATTGTTACACGTGTTCATCTTGCCTCTTTCAAGGTCGAAGTTATCGGTGGTAACACCCACTATGAGGTAATCGCCCAACTCCTTCGCACGCTTTAAAAGGTTATAATGCCCTTGATGAAACAAGTCGTATGTTCCGTAAGTAATAACCTTCTTCATAAAAACTCTTAGATAAAATTCTTTTCTCTTAAATCAACAAATGCCGCAATTAGTTTATCGTAATCTGCCTTCTGAAGATAACCTATATGCCCTACCCGGAAGATGGTATCTTTCATGTTACCACCATTAGGACAAATCCACATGCCATACCCATCTTTTATTTTAAGAAATATATCATAGGCCGACTTAGTAGTTGGATGCAATGGAGTTACTGCATTGCTTAAACTCTCACTTACAATCTCAAAAGGCAAATTATATTCTACAATTTTTTTACGAAAATACTTTGCTAATTCTGCGCAACGTTCTATCTCTACCTGAGCGCCACCATTAGCCTCTATTTCTTTTAAACGAACATTGATTTGACGAAGAATACCTACAGCCGGAGTCCAAGGCGTTTGTCCCCTCTCCATGTTTTTCAATGCAAGTTTCAAATCAAAGTATTGACAGCAGCACTTATTGTTATTAACACGCTCTAAAGCAGAAGGAGCAAGAACCATAACTGCTATACCTGGTGCACAAGCTAATGCCTTTTGGCTACCCGTTATCATCACACCTACCCCTGTTGCTTCCATATCAAATGGATCGCAAAGGAATGTGGAAATAGTGTCAACTATCAAGAAGCATCCATTGCGCTTACAAAAATCTGATACAAGGTTAATATCATAATGCACACCTGTTGAGGTTTCATGCTTCTGCATCAAAAAGGCGGTGTAACCCTTACCCTCAAATTCAGCAAGATGCTCTGGTTTTAATGCTTTTCCATGTTCCAGCTTTATCTCTGTAAAGGGTATTTCATGCAAGGTAAGCAGCTCAACAAAACGCTGACCAAAGCTACCACCATTTATCACAAGTGCCTTATCATTTTTTGTGAGACAGTTCATTATAGCGGTCTCCATACCACCTGATCCAGAACATGTCATAAACACTACTTTGCTATCATCAGTAGCATTTGCAAATTTCTTAATTAGACGTTCATTCTCAAACATTGTTTCAGAGAATTCAGAGGTTCTAAAATAAGGCACCTGCTCGGCACCAATAGCCCGTACAGCATCAGAAGACTGTACGGGGCCTACTGTAAAGTTTATCATTGTCATATTTTTTTATTTTCCAAACATCTTTTTCACACAAATCTCTGTAGCACGACCACCGAAATACGTGAATTTATTCTTTATCATTTCTCTTGTTTTTACACACTCACTTTCATAATCCATAGTTTTAATATGTTCAATAACTTTATCTTCTGTTATCATTATACCATTTGGCATCTCCTTATTAAAATCTATATACAAACCACGGGTTGATTTATAGTCATCATAATCGTAAGCGAAACAAATAACTGGACGCTCAAGGATAGAGTAGTCTGCAATACACGCCGAATAATCAGATATCAAGATATCGGCTACTTTAAAAAGATCATTGATAACTGGATAAGATGTAAAGTCAAGACAAAAGTCATTGAACTGAACACCAAGTAATTTCGTTGTGTATGCATGAGTACGAAATAACAACACGTATTCATCACTCAACTCTTTCTCCCATTTTTGCAAATCCATTGGAGGTTTTATTGCATAAGACGCCCCCTTGTCATAACTATCTCGCCATGTGGGTGCATACATAATAATCTTCTTATTAAGAGGCAATCCTAACTTTTTTTTGAGTTCAATAACCTCTTCTTTCGTTACATGATATAATTCATCGTTACGAGGAAGACCAGTTGGAATAAGTGCATCTTCACGTACATTGAAATCACGCATAAAAATTCTTTTCTGATATTCGCTTTCATAACAGAATAAATTTATATGACTGAAATCATAATCTTGACGACCACCAGCCGCATTTCCTATACAGTTAAATGCTACACCATGCCAAGTGTTCAAATATACACACTTTTTTTTCTTGTATAGAAGACTCCGTTCAATGTTTACACAAGTAATCCAGTACTTTGCTTTCAATGTGTATTTGAAATAATCGAGCGTATCAGCTTTAATCTTGATAGCAGGTCCTGGAATATCCACATGTTCAGGATCTTCAAGTGCCCACACATATTTGTAAGTCGCATACTTCTCAGGATGAGCAATCATATATTCATAAATAGCTCTAGGACTGTCATTGTATTTACGTGTGTGACCGCTGAATACAATCATCTTTTCATCTATAGGAACAAAGAATCCCCATATACGCATGAATTTACTCATTGTGAAGCGAAATGTTTTATTTATAAAAAAATTATGCTTCAATGCATAATCTAAACGGGCTCTAAACCCATGCATTTGTTTCTCAGCCATTATTTCAATATTTTATCAATTTCATTAACCACTATCCCTAAATTCACCTTTCTTGTAAGATGTCTTAAAGCATAATTTCTACTATTATTACTCATTGCCTTACGTTCTTTAACAGACAACGTTGAAAATCGTTTGAAAGCCTCAATCATCAATTCTTCATTGTCTGGTTCAACAACAAGGCCACACTTTTCTTCTTCAATTATTCTATTAGTTGCACTATCATCATCCACACTTGCTATTATAGGCTTGCCAGACAACATATAGGATGTCAACTTCGATGGCAAGCAGAGTTTTCCATTTCCTTTTGGCAAAGCTAGCAACAAGACATCTACAGAAGCCTGTACACTTGGAATTTCATTTCTTGATACAAACCCAAATGAAACATTATCTAATTGAAGTTCTTTTACCAATTTCTGACATACATCTTTTTGATTTCCTCCTCCATATAATCTCAATTCAGAATTGGGAATATCAGCTTCCTTAAATGCCTTAATCATCATATCCACATTTGCATGTACATTAATGCTACCAACATATCCAAATACAAGTTTCTTGTTATTTACAGCTTCAATATTGATGAAGTCCTCATCATTTTGCCAATTATTAACGACTATAAAACTAGAACGATTTATTTTCCTCGTAGTAGACAGATAATCAACCATCTCGTTAGATATTGTTCTAACTTTTGCTGCATGAGTCAGATAGTATTTATCGATTGGAAGCAAAACGCTCTTAATAAGTGACTTCACAAATTTAGGAAAAGGTCCTTTCGTTAAAAGGCATTCTGGATAAATGTCTTGGATCGGTACTATATATGGAATACCATATTTAACACAGACCTTTGCTACTATATTTAAACCGAACAACTGCCAGCCATCATTGTAAACAAAATCAATTTCTTTATGGTGCTGTTTTATGTATTCAGCAGACTTTCTTCCAAAATCAATAGACTCCTTGAATCTACCAAGCAATGCTGATTCTGGGTGTGTATAAGAATTCACAAGAATTGTTTTAAATGAAGAATCATCAACATCTGGATTATTAAACTGCATCCCAATAGGTCTTGTTGGATATGGTCTAAGAACTGTCACATCATAAGTTTTCGCTAACTCATGCGCCAATTCATAGTTTAATGCTGCAGATGTAACTTGCTCAGGGGGAAAAACCGCTGAAATTATTAGTATTCTTTTTCTTTTATTCATTCAAAATTCTCTGATATAATTTAACATAATCATTAAAACGCTCATTTTTATTAAAATGATCAACAGCCCTTTTTCGACAATATTCCTGTCTTTGTTCTTTTATTTTTCCAAATTCAGAGCCTATAATTTCGATTGCATTTTTCAAATCGCCAATATTTCCTCTTTGCACAACATATCCCGTCAAATCATCAATGGCTTCTGGCGAACCTCCAGTGTTATACGTAATAACAGGTGTTCCACACGCAAGAGCCTCTATGTTAGTAGTCGGGAAATTATCTGAATAAGTTGGATTGATAAACACATCGGCTAGATTATAATAATCTACAAGTTCCTCAACATTTGTTGTTCTCTTCAGTCCAATGATATTTTGAGGAAGACTTTTCATTTCTTCTTCAGACAAACCTATCATTATTATTTGATAGATTGAAGGGAGTTCATGCGCAAGTTTATGGAAATCGGTTAATCCTTTACGTCCACTAAATCCATTACTTGAAACACCTAAGACAACTATTTTCCCGTCTAAATTCAATTGACTGCGGAGATTGTTTTTTTTTATTCTAAAAACCGAGAGATCTATACCATTATGAATTACTCTTATAGGATATTTTCCCATAAAAGATTGTTCTACAAGCTTCCCAAGCCAGTTTGAAACTGGAACCAACGTAACATTATGTAAGCATGTGAATACATTTTGTTTCCTAATAAAATTCTTCTTTGAATTATCCAATAACGCTCTGGGGTAATCACTTATATTAGGACAACTGCAACAAATCGTTTTCCATTTATCGCAATTTACCATATCAAAGTAAGTACAATGACCTGTAAATCCCCAACAATCATGCATCGTCCATACTAAAGGAATTTTTGATTCACGTAAATAATTGAATAATAAAGGATAGTTGATGTAGTAACCATGAATATTATGAATATGTACTATATCCGGCTTTATCTGTTTCAACCTTAATATCATTTTATTTGTCGCAGACTTAGAACCGAGACCATGACTATCAAATAGTAATGATTTTGCGATATGTAGGTATAAACCTAACTTACTTGATATGTTTATAGGTGTAGATTGAGTTTTAACGAGTCCTTTATCACGACCATATACAATAAAGGAACGGTTTCCACTTTCAATAATACACATTCCTATTTGTTCTGCAATCTTACCTGTAGATCCCCAATTAAGAACCGAATTAATTTGAACTATTTTCATGTCTACCGATTTTATTTTTTGCAGAAACGCTTTATAATACCAGCAAGCCAAAATGGTATGCAAACAAAATATACAAATGTGCTAAATTGTTGTGCAAGATAACCACGCGATACAATAACATAGCAAAAGCCATTAAATAAAGCTAGAGCAACTATAGACCCTATAGTATTTGGATTGTTTAAATAATTAGACCAAAATCTTTTAGCAAGCCAGCCAATAGCTACCGCATTTATCACAAGTCCAATCCATCCGAAAGACATGAATGCCTCAACGAAATTCAGATAAACAGAACCATCTTCGATTCTTCCTGCTGCTAAAATATGTGTATCAGCAAGATAGTGTGCATCGGGCTTCCATGGGAAAATAGTACGTGGTAAAAACATACATATGGCAGTCCATAATGGTGTTAAGAAAAGCCATTGCGATATATCATTATATTTATCTAGAACTAAAATAGAATAACCATAAATATGTTCAGTCTCTCCTGCCTTTTGTTGAATATCATCACTATTCATATTCCTAATAATGTCAAAATCAAGACCAGATCCATATACACGCGCTTGATCCATGATATTGAAGCCAAAATAAACGATAATAGCAACAATCAGTACAAGAGGTATATTTATTCGTTTTTCTTGATGTGATAAATAATATGATGTTGCAACTGATATTATCAAAATAACAATTCTATAACGGAAACCTGAAACTATAAATGTTACAAGTGAAATCCAAAGTATAATAAATAGTATAAGCTTTGATTTCTTCTTATTATTTGTTGCTAATATACAAGATGAAGTAGCAAATAATGCTATCATATCTCTAAAATAACTATCAAATCCTCCTGTATCATAGGATTGTATCATACCTTGTGAGGCGATAGAAAAAGTAAAACCTTGAACAGGAACATAACATGCTATAGCTAATATAAAGAGTGTAAGAGAATAAAATATTGTATTATCCTTAAACAATATACTATTCCATCTCTTAAAACTCATTTTGTTATTTGTTTTATTAAAAGCATAACATATTATAAGATATGATAGTAATGCACAGAGGTTAAACAACCATTTTTTATCATTAAGTTCATGTCCATAATAGCTTGTAATACCTTCAAAATTTGGTATTACACAATAATATAAAAACGTTAGTGAAATAAATGTTATTGGTGACCATATTTCATATCTATTACGATGTACAAATGATAGAATTATATTCTTTATGCAAAAATAAGTCAAAGCAATAACACATAACCACGAAATTGAAATATCCATATTTATTAGAGTTGTGATTTCCTATTTTTTTTCCCTTTTATATAATCATACCAAACAAAAGTTACGTATACAAGTGCTCCTATCGCTCTTGAAATAAAGAAGGCTTCAATGGGTTTTATTCCTATGCTTAAAAGTAAAATTAAAGCTAAAAGCCAAATACTATTCCATGCGATAGCTATATATAAGAGTATTTGCTGATGTTCACGAAGTATTAAATCTATTTTATAGAGAGATAACAACATTAAAATAGGTATACACAAACTACCATATATTAAAGCAGGCCAATCAGAAACAAAATCAGCTCCATATAGACGAAGAAGCCAAGGAGAAATAGTACTTAAAAAAATACTTATTCCAATACCAATTGTTAGGAACATTTTTCCTACTGTTTCAAATTTTGCATAGTACAGATTATATTGTTTTTTTGCATTGTATTCTCCTGCAAAAGCTATAAAAGTATTTGAAAAGTATGTAGGTATTAGTATTGCTAAATTGGTTAACTGCATTATTGCAACCATGCTTCCAACAGATTCTATTCCACCATAATTTGAAAGGATAACTTGTGCAATCCAATAAGATGGAGCATCAATAAATGACATTAAGAACACTGGTAATATAAGTTTGTATATAGACTTCCTTTCATTCCAAAATCCTCTGGTTTTCTTTAATTGAGATAAAAGATTTACAGATTTAGATAAGGAATATACACAAATTAATGAATAGCTTATATAGTATATAATAACAGCTTCCAATGCACCTTTTAATCCTCCAAACTTAATACCTAAAAACATTGCTAGAAGATATATTAAAGAGGAACTTGTTTGTAGATAACCTATTAGGCTAAATTTTTGTAATCCTCTTAATATACCTTCCAATAATGGTTGTAAAATGAATATAGGAAACAATATTCCTGCAATTCTAAAGAATGCTACAACCATAGATGTGGAAAACAAGTTGTTCATTAGCTCTACAGGAGCTATCATTAAAAAAAATCCACAAACTATACACAAACAGAAGGTAAATAAAAACACTAATATCAGTTTATGAAATGAACTAACTTGCTTGTTTGCCTCTGTTGTTAATTTCGTACATAGTGAAGAATAGTTTAATGCGCATATACATAGGAACATATCTAAAGTATTACGAACAAACGATAACTCACCGAATTGCTCTTTCCCTAGCATATTAGAGCCTACAAATGTAACAGCAACAAAAATGATTTTTGAAAATCCACTTCCAATAAGTGTTGCAGCAAATCCTTTTAAAATAGATGAATCTCGATATTTATCAAATATTGATTTAATCCTTACTTTCATAAGTTTTACGAAATATTTTGTAGTCACCATGTAGCAAACTTTCTACTATCAAATTTGTATGAACACATTTTCTCTTTTTAAACTCTTTAGCAGGATTACCAGAAACAACACTCATTGGTTCAATATTTCTAACAACAACACTACCAGATCCAACTACTGCACCATACCCAATTTTTCTACAACTTGGAAGTACCAATATATTGGTAGGCAACCATACATAATCTTCAATTTCAAGACCATATTGTTTGTATTCCCAATCAGGTGAATCAATGTTATGAGATCCCGTGATAATTTCAGTTCCTTTACCTATAATAACATTGTTGCCGATTTTTAATGAAGCTCGCACATCTATTTTGTCAGTTTGTATTGATACATGATTACCAATGGTACAATTAGAATTGAGAATCTTTGCTAACGATAAAGGCATTATGACACCTTCACCAATATGTGCACCATTAGTTCTCGCTACAAATCTTGCGTAAGAATAACTTATATTTGAAAACCATCTTGACAACAACCCCCTATAGTATTTAAGTCGAGTCCTGTCTTGGACATATTTTTGATATTTTGTTCTATTCTTCATACTTTATAATATCTTTATAAAATGCAACGACTCGATCTCCATAATTTAAATATTCGCTATTTATATAATTATAAATAGATGATACATATTTCTTGTAATTATTAAATTCAGATAGTTGTTTTATCTTTTTTTCTATATCATCATAATTTAGTGGTGTAACAACTCCCCAACTATATTCCTCCACATCATCTTTATTTCCTGTTTTGTCGGAAACAATAACAGGTAATCCAACACCAATCATTTCTCCTACAGCAAGTGAGTAGGCATCAAAACGACTTAGGTGAATACCAATATCATATTGAGACATTTCTTTTTGCAGCTCAACTTTTGGCACATGACCATGAAAAATAATATTTTTAAGATTTGTATATTTTTGAAATAAATGTTTCTGCTCATTTACAATAGAACCATAAATATGAAGATTTACATCTGGATGGTTTGCAAAATACTCAAGCAAAAGATCACAACCTTTTTCAAGAGAAATACGACCTGCATAAACAAAATTTTTAACAGGTCCGTTCTTCTTTGTATAATATTTGCTACGCGTGATTCCATAAGATAATGTATAACATCTTATATTTGGATATACACGACGATATGTCTCTTCAACAAACTTAGACGGAACAAGAATAGAATCCTCTCCATTAAGCAAATCTTTATGTTCTTTAGATAATGTATATAGTTCTGTATTATAAGGATCTATACCATATTTCTCGTATACAGGTATCATTTCTTGAAATACGATTGAGGGATATGGCATATGAATATCAGCGATAGTAAATACGTTTGGATATTTTTCTTTGTACTTTAATATCTCTGAATTTCCAAATTCTGGCCAATAATGAATGATTTTTACATTTGTTTTAGAAAGGAGCTTTCCTGCTCTTTTATCTAAAACTGTTGTCTCATTCCAATTTTGAGCCAACTTCAAATGAAGATAATATTTACATATATTTATAACGGATAATTTATAGCATATTATAACGTTCTTTCCAAGCGTAACCATTTTCTTTAACCGAACGATTTTTTTCATCCACTTAGGAAACACTTTAAATACTATGAATTTAAATGTTAAATTTATGTCTTTATTTAACGCATGATAAATGTTTAGAGAATGGTCTGGACGTGCTACCAATAATATATCTAATTTTTTTTTCATTTTTCAAATTATGAGTTTGTCCTTATTTTCATAGATTATAAAAAAGGATTCCGCATAGTCGTATTACAAACTTACGTTATGTAGTCATTAGAGTAGGGAAATGCTATATCAGAACTTTCTCCACACCATCTTGTTCACAATACCAACGTATGACTGCACAATCTTTACAACCTTAGTAGATACATTCTCATCAACATAATCAGGTACTGGAATACCATGCTGACCATCACGACAAAGTTCTACGGCAGTATCTACTGCCTGAAGCAAAGACTTCTCATCGATACCAGCAATGATAAAGTCACCTTTGTCAATGGCTTCGGGACGTTCGGTCGAGGTACGGATGCAGATAGCAGGGAAAGGATGACCTACTGAGGTGAAGAAACTACTCTCCTCAGGGAGTGTACCAGAATCAGATACCACTGCAAAGGCATTCATCTGAAGGCAGTTGTAGTCGTGGAAGCCGAGGGGCTCGTGCTGGATGACACGTGGGTCGAGCTGGAAACCTGAGGCTGCGAGACGGTTGCGTGAACGGGGATGGCAGCTGTAGAGGATGGGCATGTCATACTTCTCGGCCATCTTGTTGATGGCGTTGAAGAGGGACATGAAGTTCTTCTCGGTGTCGATGTTTTCTTCGCGGTGTGCTGAAAGGAGTATATACTTGCCCTTCTCCAAACCAAGACGCTGATGAACGTCGCTTGCCTCTATCTCTGCAAGGTTGTTGTGTAGAACTTCTGCCATTGGTGAACCTGTAACGAATGTACGTTCCTTAGGTAAGCCACAATCGGCAAGATAGCGACGGGCATGCTCAGAGTATGCCATGTTAACATCACTGATGATGTCTACGATACGGCGATTGGTCTCCTCTGGCAGACACTCGTCTTTGCATCGGTTACCTGCCTCCATGTGGAAGATGGGGATATGAAGACGCTTGGCTCCGATAACGCTCAAACATGAGTTGGTATCGCCTAAAACCAATACGCCATCGGGCTTTGTCTGGGCAAAGAGCTTGTAAGAGCAGTTAATGATGTTGCCGCATGTGGCACCAAGGTCATCGCCTACAGCATCCATGTATACCTCTGGCTCGGCTAACTTTAGATCCTTGAAGAAGATACCGTTGAGGTTGTAGTCGTAATTCTGGCCAGTGTGGGCGAGAATGACATCAAAATAGTGACGGCACTTGTTGATAACGGCTGCGAGACGGATAATCTCGGGACGTGTGCCGACAACGATAATGAGCTTTAATTTGCCATTATCCTTAAACTTTATATCCGAATAATCAAATTTGGGTTGCTTTTCCATACGCTGATTTTTTCGAACACAGATTGAACAGATTTTACAGATTACATTCACGCTTGATAGGGAGTGCTTTTACGTTTTCTTAAATCTGTTTTATTCGTGTTCGTTTTTTTGATTACTAATTATTTTACTTTACGCTCTATCTCGAGACCATCATAATGGCCGAAATTAAAAAGGAGACCTACTTTATAACCTGTGGCACACAGATAATTATATACCTGACTACGGTGTGCATCGTCCAACTGAGCCACAGCCTTGAGTTCTACAATAATGTTGTCGTAACAAACAAAATCTGCACGATAGGTCTGTTTCAACTCTATTCCATCATAATAGATTTTAAGTTCCTTCTCTCTTTCAAATGGGATCTGTTGCCTCTTGAACTCTATTTCAAGAGCCTCTTGATAAACAGCTTCTAAAAATCCATGTTTGAGGGTATTGTACACCTTCATGGCCGCACCATTTATTCTGTATGTCTCCTCCTTAAAATAGAACATCTGTCAGATCTGTGTTATCTGTGTTCGTTACTTTTCAACCTTATCAAAGTAGGTATCTGGCTTATTGGGGTCAAAAATCTCGTTGCAGTACATTACTGTAACTA
>ERZ1673698.488-NODE-488-length-61447-cov-17.758372_pt1 | contig 61447 bp, 48 predicted proteins | sample MGYA00580228_ERZ1673698 | MGnify/ENA primary metagenome ERZ1673698 (study PRJEB41218, sample SAMN15661768) | gut metagenome | host: Homo sapiens | place: Canada: London | collected 2015-08-20/2019-03-30 | study: EMG produced TPA metagenomics assembly of... | reverse complement strand
ACAGTTTTGGGTTAGCATCTGCACGGCCTACTCCACAGGGTTTGTCGGGTGCGCCATTATTTTGTTCTTACAGTTGTCTTGAAGAAGGAGCGTAGCGGGCTACGTGACTGATGAAAGACAACTGTAGGGGCAAAAGAATGCGGCAGGGCAATATTAAACAGGCTTACCCCTATAAACTAATTTTTCGACACCTACTTAAGTGGGTGTCGAAAAAGTTTTTATGTAAAATAATGGGAAACGTGTGGAATTTACCCTTCTGGCGACAACTATTTGGGAAAATAATTATACATTTGCATTTTAAACACCTTTGATTTTAGAATCATCTGAGATAATATGAAAAAGATACTTTTAACGGTTGCGCTGCTTGCAGCTTTTGTTGTTAATGCCAGCGCACAAGCGGTCATCAAGTATGACAAGAGTTCTCATGACTTTGGCAAGTTTGATGAAGAGAAAAAGCAGACGGTGGTGTTCGCTTTTACAAACACGGGAGATGAGCCGCTGGTTATTCAGCAGGTGATGACAACGTGTGGATGCACCGTTGCTGACTATACGAAAACGCCGATACCGGCTGGAAAGAAAGGCCAAATCAAGGTTACGTACAACGGCAAGGGAAAGCCGAAAGGCTTTTTCCGGAAAGTGATCACGGTGCGCTCAAATGCAACTAATGCCATGACGCGCATTTATATATCTGGCGACATGCTGGTGAAAGAGTGACATAGAATTGTTCTCATCTCTCCTCCTTAATTGATGGTTCCATGAACGCGAATAAACATACGACACAATATGAGCAAAAATAATCACCTTGTTATCATGGCAGGCGGCATCGGTAGCCGTTTTTGGCCACTCAGCAGTGAAAATAAGCCCAAGCAATTTCTTGACGTTTTGGGAGTTGGGAAAACATTGTTGCAACTGACGTTGGAGCGGTTTTCTTCCATTGTGCCAAAAGAAAATGTATGGATTGTTACCTCCAAGGAATATAAGGACCTGGTGCTTGAGCAGTTGCCAGACATCGAGAGGGGCCATGTTTTGCTGGAGCCGTGTCGCAGAAACACAGCTGCGTGCATCTGCTATGCAAGTTGGAGAATCAAGTCGATCAACGCTCATGCAAATATTATCGTTGCGCCCAGCGACCACATCATTGCTGATTTGGAGAAGTTTCACTATGCCATTGAAGAATCGCTACTCTTTGCTGCGGAGACCGATGCCATTGTGACTTTGGGCATTCATCCAACGCATCCAGAAACAGGGTATGGATACATACAGGCTGATTTGAGTTATTCGTCTTCAAGAAACTCGAACATCTTCAGGGTGGATTCTTTCACGGAGAAACCAAGTCTTGAGGTGGCAGAGGGGTATTTGAAGAAAATGAATTACCTTTGGAACTCTGGCATTTTCATCTGGAACGTCAGTACCATCGTAAATGCTTTCCGAGTGTATCAGCCGGAAATGTGCAAGAAGTTTGAATCCGTTATGCCTTATTTCGGAACGGAGCGCGAACAGGAGCACATTGATTGTATTTATCCTCAGTGTGAAAACATTTCTGTTGACTATGCCATTCTTGAGAGGGCAGAGGAGGTTTTTGTTTTCCCCGCAACGTTCGGATGGAGCGATCTCGGAACTTGGGGGTCTTTGCGAACGCAGATCGGTCAGGACCAATATGGAAATGCTGCTATCGGCAGCAATATTGAACTGCACGAGACGTTCAATTCAATCATCCATACGAGCAAGCTGAAGAAGGTGGTTGTTCAGGGATTGGACGGATATATCGTCGTGGAGAATGATGACACGCTGCTTATTTGCAAACTCTCGGAGGAACAACGCATAAAGTTATTCCATTAAGTAGGTGTTCAAGATTGGTTTGTAATGTCATGGCGGAATATCTCGAATTTTATTGCAGGGCAGTTTCGCAACCCCGTTGCAAAAATTCGATTAATTCGAACCTGCCAGCGACAGCGCCCCTCTATCAATCTTGATTTTTTCTGGATTTTGAACACCCTACCCATCAGACGAGTTATATCATGCCGTATTTTTTAGAACAACTCTAAAAATGGATTTTACAAGTGAAATCATAAAATGGTATGAGGCAAACCAACGCCAATTGCCGTGGAGAGAAACGACAGATCCTTATTTGATATGGATTTCTGAAATCATTCTGCAGCAAACGCAGGTCAAACAGGGGCTGTCTTATTATTTGAGGTTTGTTGAGCGCTTTCCTAATGTCAGGTCGCTCGCTGATGCTTCAACCGATGAGGTCTTGCAATATTGGCAGGGGCTTGGCTATTATAGCCGAGCGAGAAATCTGCATCAGGCTGCGCAGTTGGTCATGCAGAATGGCGGGGCCTTCCCTACCGACTATAAAGGCGTGAGAGCGCTGAAGGGGGTTGGCGACTATACGGCGGCGGCCATCTGCTCTTTTGCCTATAAGCAGCCCTGTGCCGTGGTTGACGGAAACGTTTATCGCGTGCTTTCAAGATTCTTTGGCGTGGAAACGCCCATTGATTCGACGAAGGGGAAAAGGGAGTTTTCGGAGTTGGCAATGGAAGTGCTTGACAAGAAGCATCCGGATGTTTACAACCAAGCTATTATGGATTTTGGGGCGAAACATTGCTCGCCCAGCCGACCATTGTGTGAAACATGTCCGCTCTCTGGCGGCTGCATCGCTCTCTCGACAGGCAGGGTTTCGGTCTTGCCCGTCAAATCCAAGAAGACGAAGCAGGAAATCCGACATCTTGTGTATGTCATTATTAGGTGTGGAAATGTGGTTTATATTCGGCAACGCCCGCCTGGCGACATTTGGGCTGGATTGTATGAACCCGTCCTGCTTGAATTTAATGGCGAAGCGAGCGATAGGGAAGTGGTTGAAAATGTCGGCAAGCTCGTTGGCGGCAGCTTGAAAAGCATGAGATGTGTCAAAAAGCAAATGAAGCATGTGTTGACCCACCGCGTGCTGATGGTTGATGCTTATGAGGCTGATGTTGAAGCTCCCGTTTCGATAGATGGATATATATCCGTGGAAAACAAAGAATTATGTAACTATCCTGTGTCGCGATTGGTGGAGAAAATTTTTGAATGCGCTTGCGGATGATTCGTTCTTTTCTCGAGCATCACTGGCGCTGTTAATGTAGCTGACCACGACAGGATTTTAGAATACTCACATTGATAAATCAAGAAACAACAATGACAAAGCATATTGTATTTTTCAAGTTCAAGGCCGAGGTCTCGGAGAATGTCCGCACATCTGCGTTCAAGGCGTTTAAGGATGGCATAGAGCGTTTGCCATCGGAAATTCCTTACATCCGCGAGGTCTTTGTTGGGAGAAACTGCAACGAGGCAGAGAAGTGGGATGTTTGCCTGCATTCTGTGTTCGACAATTTGGAGGATGTGAAAGCCTACAGCGTTCATCCTTCACACAAGGCTGTCGCATCGGAATTTATGAAATTCGTTGCTGAGAGGGCGTGTGTTGATTTCGAAATCTGACAGACGAAATACAGGGCTTGGGGATAATTGTTGGAAGAATATTTTTCGGTGATTCCCATAAGCATTTGTTTTTTGTGTAAGCTGGAGCGTTTCCTTTTCCGACGGCTCATGGTCTGATAATTTCGACTGCCTATTTATGAAGCAAAAGTTGATATTGGCTTTCCTTATTTTTTTGTCTCCTGTTTTTGTTAAAGGACAGGAGACCGTTGTCTATGACCCTTCGGTGAAGACCGTGGTGTTTCATGATAATTCTGCCAGCAATCGGGCGATGCCGGTGTTTCCGCTCCTCGTGTTGGGAGAATCGAAAAGAATTAGGATTAGCTTTGACGACTTGTCTGCTGAATATCATAGGTTTACATATACCTTGGAATTGATGGACGAGAATTTCAATGCGGAGGAATCCGTGTTTGAGCACGATTATGTTGAGTCTGTCTCCGACGAGGGCTTGGTGGAGAATTTCACGCCGAGCCTCAATACTTCCATTCCCTATGTTCATTATTCCCTGGCATTCCCCAACGAATACATGAGGCCTAAGGTGTCTGGAAATTACAAGTTGACCTTTTGGAAGGAAAATGAAAACGGAGATAAAGTGGCGGCGTTCGTCACCTATTTTTTTGTTGTGGAGCCTTTGGCTTCGTTGGCGGTGACGGTGAATAGTGATACCGACATTGACAGAAACAAAACACATCAGCAACTGACGGTGTCTGCCCGATGTCCGTCTTTGTCAATACGTGATGCTAAGGAGTTTACATTGGTGGTGCTGCAAAACAAGCAGTGGCACAATGCCGTACGAAATGTTTCTCCGTCTTCTGTGTCGTTCTTGCCGACACCGATGCTCAAATGGGAGCATTGCAGGGACTTGATATTCAAGGCAGGTAATGAATATAGAAAATTTGAAATTCCGAGCAGAAGATACCCAGGCATGCACGTCGAGTCGGTTGACAATCTTTCGAGTTATCTTCATGCCACGTTGTTTCCCGACGAACCGAGGATGACTTATCTTTATGACGAGGATCAAGATGGCATTTATGTGCCGTTGGCCGAAGACAATATGAATCCTGAAACGGAGGCGGAATACATGTGGGTGCATTTTGACTACTCGTTTCCGGAAAAATGGAAGGAAGAATTGCCGCATAGGATATATTTGGGAGGCCAGTGGACAAATGGAGCTGCAAGTGCCCCTGGCTTTCTTGCTCCCTTGGCCGACAATCCCCGTCGTTACACTGGCGCTTTCTTGCTCAAGCAGGGATATTATTCCTATTATTATTGGGGAACGGACGGCGATGGTCGCTCGGTCGTGCCCTCAATAGAGGGGGATTTCTATCAGACCCAGAATGAATATACGGTGTTGCTGTACCACAGATCTCCATCAGATCGGCACACGCGCTTGATTGGGGCGACAACTGTTGGAAAGCCATGACGAAGGTGTCAAGAAGCGATCACAGTTCGTGCAGGTATATTAAGCCCTGGCCCATCCATAGATCATTTATAACCACAATATTTTTGAATAAATGCCTAACATCGTTTTCTTAGATAGCGAAACGCTTAACCATGACGATATATCTTGGGAGCCTATCAGTTCGCTCGGCGAGTTTAAAACATACAATCAGTGTCTGTCTCATGAGATTCTGGAAAAAGGCGGAGACGCTGACATTATCATCACTAACAAAGTGCGTTTTTCAGAGAAGGAGTTCTCTATGCTGCCAAAGTTGAAATTGCTTTGCGTTGCTGCAACAGGCTACGACGTGATCGAAGTTGAAGCAGCACGGCGTAGCGGCGTGCTGGTTTGCAATTGTGCGGGATATGGAACAGGAGCCGTTGCACAAATGACGGTTGCTTTGTTGCTTGAGGTGTGTAATCATGTCGGGTATTACGTTCATGTTGTGACAAAGGAGAAAAAGTGGTGTGACAGTCCTGTTTTTTCATGTTGGGACAGACCTCTGATTGAATTGTCCGGTCGCAAGGCTGCGATAGTGGGGTATGGTAATATCGGAGAGGCCGTTGGTCGTTTGCTATACGCCTTTGGCATGGAAGTGCTTGCCGTAAGCAGTAAATCCGAAGCGGATTTGCCAGACTTTGTGAAGAAAACCACACTTCAGGAGGCATTTCAAAAATGTGATGTGGTAAGCCTTAATTGCCCGCTGACGGCAAATAATCAGAAAATGATCAACAGACAGTTGCTGTCAAACACCCGTAAGGGTCTTATTTTGTTGAATACGGCTCGTGGAGGACTTGTGGATGAAACGGCCGTTTGCGAAGCATTGGAAAACGGCACACTCTGTGCTTATTGCACCGACGTGTTGGGCATTGAACCGCCGTCTCATGACAACAAACTCCTTTCTGCGCCAAATGCTTATGTGACGCCCCACGTCGCTTGGGCAACGATAGAAGCCAGGAAAAAGTTGGTGGAGATGTTGGGAAGCAACATCCGCGCATTCCTTGATGGCCAACCAGTTAATGTGGTCAGTTGAACGGTATAGAATCCTCTTTTGAATATCAAATAAAAATACGTTATGACAATTCCAGATATTACAATCACACAGGTGTTTGATTTTGTTGGAACAGTGGCGTTTGCCATTTCCGGAATACGATTGGCATCTGCAAAACGTTTCGATCTCTTTGGCGCTTATGTAGTAGGTGTCACCACGGCCATCGGTGGGGGGACCATGCGTGACCTGATGCTTGGCTTGACCCCATTTTGGCTGACAAACCCTTTTTATCTGATTTGCTCCGCCTTTGCCCTTCTGTGGGTGATTGCATTCAGAAAGCTTTTGGTGAGACAAAACAATACATGGTTCTTGTTTGACACCATCGGATTGGCGCTCTTTACGGTGGTGGGCGTTGAAAAAACCATTAGCAGTACACCGGTAACAGGCGGGCATTACCCGTTTTGGGCCGCCATTATCATGGGAGCCATAACTGGTGCCGGAGGTGGCGTTCTCAGAGATGTGTTCATCAATGAAGAACCCTTGATTTTCCGTAAAGAAATCTATGCCTTGGCATGTGTTATCGGCGGATTGGCTTATTATATATGCTATGTCATTTTGAATATGACCCAGGTGCCGTGTGCCATTATCTGCGGTGTGACCGTGGTGGTGATGCGATTGTTGGCCGTGAAATACAAATTGAGCCTCCCGATAATCAATGGAGAAGAATAAGCGTCGAAATACTGCGGAGGAGTCGGTTTCTGGAAAGCCCTGTGGTGGAAGTTTTGCCATAATCTCTGCAAAGCAGGGCGGCTGCAACGTTCTTTAAGAAAGAATAACGTTGTTGAGGCTTTGCGACTCGGTGGATTTTGCTAAATTTGTGTCGTTTAATTTCTTATCTCTCATGATTTTTAGAAAAATACGAAGAATAACGCTGGGACTATTGTGCATGGCCTCTATTCCAATGCAAGCTCAAGATTTGATAGCTGTTCAGGCGCCGATTGACCGTAAGCTGAAAGTGGTTGATTCTGTGGCTTTGCAGCGACTCATTGAAACAGACGAGTTGGAAAATGGTGAGGGGTTATATACATCATGGAATAACAACTCTACGCATTGTTATTCGTCAGCAGCCTTACCCGACAGTTTTAAAATTGACCTCCGAGGATTTGCGATGCCAACGCCAAGCCGAAACGTGACGAGCGGTTTTGGGTATCGTCCCTCATTCAGACGTTACCACAAGGGCTTGGATATTAAAGTGTATATTGGAGATACCATTGCTTCCGCATTTGACGGAAAGGTGCGTATCGTTAAATATGATGCAGGCGGCTATGGAAAATATGTTGTGATTCGCCACAACAACGGACTTGAAACCATATATGGTCATCTTTCTAAGCAGTTGGTAAATGTTAATGACGAGGTGAAGGCTGGAGAGCCAATCGGACTCGGAGGAAATACAGGATTCTCCTTTGGTTCCCATTTGCATTTTGAAACCAGGTTGCTTGGTGAGGCAATAGACCCGAAATTGCTTTTTGATTTTCCAAATCAAGATGTGACAGGTGATTTCTTTGTTTATCATAATGATAAGCAATCAAAGAACAATGCGATGGCCTCAGCGCAAAGGCGTGAACCTGCTCAAGCAAGGTATAGAGACAGCCATTTCTATCAAGTCAGAAGAGGGGATACACTCTCTTCGATTGCAAAGAGACTAGGAGTCTCTGTTGAAAAATTGTGTTCAACAAATAATCTGAAAAAGAACTCGAAAATACGTCCTAAGCAGATTCTGAAGTATTAGTGCTGAGTTTAGACGGTATTTCTGTGGATTTTTTTTAGCTTCAGATGCTTTGCTCGCCTCCTCTTTTCGCAGGCGTTGTGTCAAGCAGAATAAAATACTGGAGAAATAATGGGGTAGTCCGTTTTCTTTTCGTAAATTTGTGCAGGTTTTCAAAGAGGGAGAATCCTTGGCGAAATCAGCATGTCTTTGGACTTCCAGCCATTTGGCAGAGTTAAAGAATTGAATATTAATAACTCCATAATATATAAGTTATGACTATAGATACTTGTGATTTTAAAGGCAAGAAGGTCATTGTTCGTGTAGACTTCAATGTGCCTCTTGATGAGAACGGTAACGTAACCGACGATACCCGCATTAAGGGTGCAATGCCGACTCTGAAAAAAGTTTTGGCTGAAGGTGGTTCACTTATTGTCATGAGCCACATGGGCAAACCAAAAGGCAAAGTGAATGCCAAAATGTCATTGAGCCAGATTGTTAAGCCTGTTAGCGAACATTTGGGTGTTGAAGTGAAATTCGCTCCTGATTGCGCAAAGGCATCAGCTGAAGCTGCTGCACTGAAGCCAGGTGAAGTTCTCTTGCTTGAAAACCTCCGTTTCTATCCTGAAGAAGAAGGTAAGCCTGTTGGAATTGACAAGGAAGATCCCAATTATTCTGCAGCTAAAGAAGAAATGAAGAAGAAGCAGAAGGATTTTGCCAAGACCCTTGCTTCTTATGCTGATATTTATATTAACGATGCCTTCGGTACGGCTCACCGCAAGCATGCCTCAACAGCTGTTATCGCTGACTATTTCGATGCAGACCACAAAATGTTGGGCTACCTGATGGAAAAAGAAGTACAGGCTGTTGACAACGTATTGAGCAATATTAAGCATCCTTTCACTGCCATCATGGGTGGCTCAAAAGTTTCTACCAAGATTGGTATCATTGAAAACCTGATGGACAAGGTTGACAACTTGATTCTCTGTGGCGGTATGACTTACACGTTTGCCAAGGCAAAGGGTGGTCATATCGGTCTATCTATTTGTGAGGATGACAAGTTGGATTTGGCTTTGAGCATCATTGAAAAGGCAAAGGCAAAGGGTGTTAACTTGGTATTGGGTACTGACTGTGTTGCTGCAGACAGCTTCTCAAACGATGCAAATACTCAGGTTGTTCCTGCAGGTGCAATTCCTGAAGGTTGGGAAGGTTTGGATGCCGGTCCTGAAACCCGCAAATTGTTTGCCAAGGCTATCGAAGGTGCCAAGACAATTCTTTGGAATGGCCCTGCTGGCGTGTTTGAGTTCGACAATTTCACTGGTGGTTCACGCGCAATTGCCGATGCTATTGCTAAGGCCACTGAAGAAGGTGCTTTCTCGCTCATTGGTGGTGGTGACTCTGTTGCATGTATCAACAAGTTTGGTATGGCAGACAAGGTGTCTTACATCTCAACTGGTGGCGGTGCTCTTCTTGAAGCCATCGAAGGTAAGGTCCTTCCAGGTATTGCTGCAATCAAAGGCTAAGCAATAAAGTAGCGGTTTGCCACGAATATATTTGTGGCACGCCATGTTACTAAAAAATACAAGGCTGAAAGTTGGAATAGACTCGCATCAATAAGTCATCTTCCAAACTTTCAGCCTTTTATTTTATAGGAAAAGTAGGTGCTCACAATTTCCTGCTTTGATATTACAAATTATTTTTGAATACCTACATAAGTATGAAACATGTATTTGGTGTGGTGATGTGCCTCGCAGTCATCTTCTCGTCGTGTGGCAGTAATTCATCGAAGAGCGATGACATTAAACCTAAGGAAGTCGTATCGGCAAACAAAGAAGTCGTCACCTTAGCTTTAATGCCCATAGTGGATTGTCTGCCTTATTATTATGCAGAAGAACGCGGGTATTTCGAACGCTTTGGCGTCAGCGTGAAAATCGCGACATACAAATCCAAACTCGATTGTGATACGGCAATTGTAGGGCGGTCGGCTTTGATGGGATATAGCGACTTGTTTTACGCTATGATGATGTCGGAAGGCCGAAAAGTATCCGTTGTCAATTCAACACAGGGTGGTTGGAGTCTTCTGGTCAACAAAAGTTTGAGAATCAAAAAGACATCACAGCTGAGCTACAAGACAACGGCCATTTCCCGTTTTTCCACAGAGGCATATCTGCTGTCGTCTATTCCAAAAACGGATGAAGTGCTGTTGCCTCAGGTAAACGACCTTTATCTGAGAACTTCAATGGTTGACAACAACCAGGTGGATGCAGCCATGCTTCCCGAGCCTTTTGCAACGCAATGTCGCATGAGAGGGCATAAGGCCATTTGGACGGCAGTGTCGGCGAACAATTTCGGATGCATGCTGACGGCTGATAAAGTGAAAGGGGCAGAAGAGGAAAAGAAAATCATTGCCATAACAAAGGCATACAACATGGCCGTTGACAGTTTGAACGCCCGCAACAATATGAGAGAGAATTTGTCTGGCATACTTGCAAAATGGGGAATGCAGGAATTTCCTGTCGACAGTCTGCATGTGCCGACTTATTCACACGCTGCCAGCTTCAAAAAGGAAGATATAGCAGCTGTTTCCCAGTTTTTGCGGACGAGGAATTGTCGGTTTCGCTCAAGCGGAGTTCTCGTAAATGATCGTTTCTGCAAAAAGGCGGAGACACATTAGAGGATACCATTCAAGCATTCCCCGATGATTCTATCATCTGCTTGTGAATGTAAATTTTTAAAACTGCATCAGTTTAGTTTTACCATTACTAAAATCATAGGTAATCATTATGGATAAGACATCCTTTTTAGTATTACGCGACGAAGCCGATAAAGCCATTTGCGAGAAAAGACTTGGTGTTGCGATAAAAGCTGTTGAGGGATTGTGTAGATATGTTGAGGATGCCGAAACTACGGAAATAGTAGGGCAGGTGGACAACAATTACAGAATCATGTTGCAATATATGTCGAAAGGCGTTGCAGATGAGCAACGCAGCAACTATCGTATGCGTTTCCTCCAACAAATAGATGGATGCTTTTCCAAAGTGTGTCGCCTGAGCGAAATCCGCCTGTCGGAATCCCACTATGCCCTAACATTAAATACGCTGAACAATCTTAAGGTTGGGTTCGACAAGGTGGGCGAAGACATTTCTTGCCGCACCCTCTTTGAGTTAATTTGGACTTCTGATGTTTGGAGTCAGGATGCACAGGAAAGGATTAAGCGTCTGATGGAAGCTCCCGAGTTTGATGAAAACTCCAAGTGTTTGATCTTAAGCGCCACTATGTTGGCTGCCCTAACCTTCTTTGATGTCAGAAAGGTCCTTCTGCTTGCAAGTTGCGTCAAGAGCAACAATGTGAAACTGCGTGCACGCGCCTTGATTGGTTTTGTTCTTGTAATGGCAAAGCATCGGTCGCGTTGTGAGTTATATCCAGCGGTGGGAGATTCGATAAGGGAACTGGAGAACCTTAAAGGTTTTTCAGATAATCTGCTTGATTTGCAGACGCAGATTTTTCTGACACTCGATACTCCCAAGTTCGAACAGCGTGTGAGAAATGAGATTCTGCCGTCCATCATCAAAGAGTCGCAAAAATTCAAACAACGAAAAAGCGGGTCTGATAGTCTCAGCGACATTCTGGATGATATGGGTGGGAAAACAGAGTGGGGCGAAGTCGGTGGCGATATTGATGAGAAGGTGAAGATGCTGATGGAACTTCAGCGCAAGGGAGCCGATGTCTTCATCGGGCAATTCAAGATGGTTAAACAGGGATTTCCCTTCTTTAATATCGCGGCCAATTGGTTTTTCCCGTTCACGCAAGAACATCCCGACTTTCCAAAGTCTGTTTATCATGCACCGCTTGTGTCAATGATAGAGCAAAACGAGAATCTGTGTGAAAGCGATAAATATTCGTTCTGTCTTGTTATCGGACAGATGATGGGCGCCGGCAATAGCGACTTGAAAGCAGCCAACGCCCAGTTGGAAGAAATGATAGGCGGACAGACGGATGCTCTTCCAAAATCTTCCAATACGATGCAGGCGGCGATGCGTTCTTATATGCTTGACATCTATCGCTACTTCAAGTTCTATCGTCTGCGTGACGAAGCGGCAGATCCTTTCAAGTGTGATCTATTCATTGCGGAATGGGATATGTGGCACGCTGTCTTTTCGGAAAACGAGAATCTGCGCGTGTTGGCGGATTTTGCCTTTGAAATCGGGAATTATTCGTGGGCGTCCATTCTTTTTGGTCTGTGCAAGGGCAACGTGACAACCTATAGAAAACTGGGGCGCTGTTATCAGAAGATGCATCAATATTCTTTGGCAATGGATTTTTATGTAAAATCGGATGTCCTGTCTCCGAATCATTTTTGGACCCAGGTGCAGTTGGGAAACTGTGCAAAATGCCTTGGCGACTATGGTGAAGCGTTGATTTACTACGAACAGGCAGAAACCCTGCAACCAGAAAATGAAAAATTGCTGTTGAGGATTGCCGAGTGCTTGATGCAGCAGGATGAACATGAGGCGGCCTTGAAAAAACTCTTTAAGGCCTATTATTTCGCTCCCGGCGACCAAGACATCTTGCGTATGCTGGCATGGTGCAGTTTCTTGTGCCATAAATATGAAGAGTCAGAAAAATATTATCTCAAATTGCTTGAAAATTCTTCGCGTGAGAAAGATTGGTTGCATGCGGGACATGAAGCATGGGCAGCAGGCAACATCGTGTTGGCCATTGAGCGTTACAGGTGTTATTTTAGAAAATTCGCGCCTGCTGACGTCAACGTGTTTGACGTGTTCAAAAGAGACAGCGATATTTTGGGCAAACACAACATCAATGACATGGACATTGACCTCATGTGTGATGTGTTGGCTATAGATTTTGAATAATTAGGATAAAGAAGAGTTCTGAAAACCCGACTTGTTCGGCAGAGGTCTTCGGAATCTCCAAAAAATGGATATTAAAGTATAACGGAAAAATAAGAATATGGCAACAGTTGACGACAAAAAGATTATTTTCTCAATGGTCGGTCTCTCCAAAACAATCAGACAGACCAACAAGCAGATTCTCAAAGACATATACCTCTCGTTTTTCTATGGTGCGAAAATTGGTATCATCGGACTTAACGGCGCGGGAAAATCCACCTTGATGAAAATCATTGCAGGAATTGACAATGACTATCAGGGAGAGGTCGTTTTTTCTCCGGGTTATTCTGTAGGCTATTTGGCTCAAGACCCTTATCTCGATGACGAAAAAAGTGTTATTGAAGTAGTTAAGGAAGGCGTGAAACCAATCGTTGATGCCTTGACGGAATATGAGGAAATCAACCAGAAATTTGGTCTGCCTGAATATTATGAGGATGAAGAAAAGATGAATCAGCTTTTTGCCCGCCAAGGCGAGTTGCAGGACATCCTTGACTCCACTGATGCGTGGAACCTCGACAGCCGTTTGGAACGTGCCATGTCGGCGCTTCATCTGCCTGCGCCCGATCAGAATGTGGCCCATCTTTCTGGTGGCGAACGTCGTCGCGTGGCACTCTGCCGCCTGCTCCTCCAAAAGCCCGACGTCTTGCTGCTTGACGAACCGACCAACCACCTTGACGCGGAAAGCATTGATTGGCTCGAGCAGCACCTCAATCAGTATGAAGGCACGGTTATTGCTGTCACACACGACCGCTATTTCCTTGACGACGTTGCCGGATGGATTCTTGAACTCGACCGTGGAGAGGGCATCCCCTGGAAGGGAAACTATAGCTCTTGGTTGGAGCAGAAAACCAAGCGTATGGAAATGGAAGAGAAGGTTGCAAGCAAGCGCCGCAAGACGTTGGAGCGAGAGCTTGAATGGGTAAGAATGGCTCCGAAGGCGCGTCAGGCCAAAGGTAAGGCCCGTTTGAACTCCTACGATAAACTCCTTAATGAGGACCAGAAGGAAAAGGAGCAAAACCTTGAAATATTTATTCCTAACGGCCCGCGTTTGGGACGTAAGGTTATCGAAGCCTCTCATGTCTCAAAGGCTTATGGAGAGAAAGTCTTGTTCAACGATCTCAACTTCTCTTTGCCCCAGGGTGGTATCATTGGAGTGATAGGGCCGAATGGTGCCGGAAAGACAACGCTTTTCCGTATGATCATGGGCTTGGAGACGCCAGATGGTGGTAACTTTGAAATCGGAGAAACTGTCAAGCTTTCCTATGTCGACCAGCAGCACACGGACATCATTCCTGAAAAGTCAGTCTACGAAGTTGTCAGTGGCGGCAATGAATTGTTGCGCATGGGTGGTCGCGATATTAACGCGCGTGCATATATCAGCAAATTCAATTTCAGCGGAGCAGATCAAGAAAAGAAGTGCGGCGTTCTTTCTGGCGGTGAAAGAAATCGTTTGCAACTGGCTATGGCCTTGAAACAGGAGGGAAATGTGCTTCTTCTTGATGAACCTACCAATGACATCGACGTAAACACGTTACGTGCTTTGGAAGAAGCACTTGACGACTTTGCAGGATGTGCTGTTGTCATCAGCCACGACCGTTGGTTCCTTGATCGTATCTGTACCCATATCCTTGCCTTTGAAGGTGATGGTAATGTATTCTTCTTTGAGGGCAGCTACACCGACTATGAGGCCAACAAAGCAAAACGACTTAATCTTGAAGCTCCGAAGCGCATACGCTACAGAAGCTTGGAAAACTAAGCAGGGAATATAGTGATGACTCAACAGGATTCATACATCACAATTGCAGAAGCAGGAGAGGGCTGCTACGTAGAGAGTAGGAGTCGTTTCCTCGCTTTTGCACTTCATGCTGGAAGTGAAGAAGAAGTCAAGGAGATTCTTGCCGCTTTTCGAAAAAAATACTACGATGCACGCCATGTTTGCTACGCCTACGTGTTGGGCGATCACGGAGACCGCACGCGCCAGAATGATGACGGGGAACCTTCCGGAACAGCAGGTGCGCCGTTGGGGCGTCAATTGCGTTCCTATGGGCTTACCTATACGTTACTGATTGTTGTGCGTTACTTTGGCGGCGTCAAACTGGGAACGAGTCGTTTAGGGGTCGCTTATAAGGCGGCAGCCATAGAGGCACTTGAAAATGCGAAGAAAAAAGAGTGCATCATCAAGCAACGCTTTACGGTCTCAGTGAGCTATCCAGATGCCGACATTGCGATGAGGTTTATTCGCGATGCCGAAGCTGAGATAGTGGCGAGAGACTACACCGCAACCGACAGTATTCTCACCGTTGAAATTCGCTTGAAATCAGAAATGCAGCTAAGAGAGAGACTCTCTGGAATCCTTTCTCTTCGCTTCCTTGAAGAATAACCTCAGGGAGAGACGGCGGACGTATGGAGAAATACACTGAGAATTTGCATTGAAATTCTCGTCTTTGGTTGAGCGCGTTTTCCCGGTTCCGCCGTTCGCCTGTCTAAATGCCACAGTATTTCCTTTGTATTCAAAAACTGTATCACCCCCTAATAGTCCTTTTGCTATGAAACCTATAATTTTAACTCCCTTACAGTCTGGAAATCCCTGTCTCTCCGAGGTGGTGTCGCTTTACGAAAAGGCTTTCCCATTAGAAGAGCGTCGTCCGACAGATGAGTGGTTGGAGAAGAATAGCAGTTCGGATCTCTTCACGATCAATTTATTGGAGTCAGACGGCCAAACCCTCGGCTTCATAACAATTTGGCAATTTGAAGATTTTGCCTATGTTGAACATTTTGCAGTAGACGAAAAGCAGCGTGGCAATGGCATCGGAGCCGCAGCTATCAGCGCCTTACGCGCCGCTTTGCCTTGTCCTGTAGTGTTGGAAGTTGAGCCTCCAACGGAGCATACCAGTATTCGTAGAATCCGTTTTTATGAAAGAAACGGGTTTGTCATCTCTTCTCTTTCTTATCTGCAGCCGCCCTATACGTCGCAGCTTCAGCCGCTGGAACTCAAACTGATGTCAACCGATGCGACCTTTTTTTCGGAAAATTTTGACCATATAGTTTCCACCTTGTATAAGTATGTTTATAATTGGCAGAGGGGAAGGTGTGAAAGTGTTTTGAGAACTGGAGATCAAGTCAACTCACAAACAATTGCAGCCCTTAGGCTTGCAGATTAAATCGACGGTTAATAGATAAATCAGTAACCTACTGATAATGATAAAGTTGTAGACTTTTTTTAAAGATTCTTACGTAAAAAGAGTTGCCTATCCATGTTAAACATGGATAGGCAACTCTTTTGTTTTTCTTTACCCCAGTCTGGTAAAGCATTTTTATTTTCCTTCCCAGATTCGATGCGTCTATAAACAAAAAAAGAACATATCTTATTGATATGTTCTTCCAATTCTTTTGAGCCGAAAGCCGGACTCGAACCGGCGACCTATTCATTACGAATGAATTGCTCTACCAACTGAGCTATTTCGGCGATACATTGTTTTTCTCAAATGCGATGCAAAGGTAGTGAATAATATTTTATTGGCAAAATACTTTGCCTACTTTTTTTGCAAAGCCGTGATTTTTATGGTCTGAAGACTTGGTCTAGTGCTTAAATCTTTTTCAGATAGTCTGTGAAGTTGGCATAAACAATGGTGCGCAGCCTGGCATTTTTCCTTTTCGGGAGATATGTTCATTGCTCATTGACTATCAGAGAAAGGGCGAAATTTCCATCAGGGAAACTTCGAGGTTTATTGGAAATCTGTTGGTCTTTTCTTTTTAAAAAGTATATGTATTATGATATAAATGACATTTTAATAGTGTCGAAGTGTAAAATAAACAAACTGATAAAAATTTATTTGGATGTCTTTCTTTTTGTAAGAGTATAATATTATAACTTTGCATTATGTTATATAATTGGTTATAGCAAAAGACAAAAGTAATGTAATAATAAAAATAACTGACATTATGTGTGGAATCGTTGGAATATTCAATGTAAAAGTACAGACAAAGGAACTGCGTGAAAAGGCTCTTGGAATGAGTAAAAAAATCCGTCATAGAGGACCGGATTGGAGCGGAATCTACTGTGGCGGGAGCGCCATACTCTGCCATGAGCGTCTTTCAATTGTAGACCCTCATAGCGGAAAGCAACCTTTGTTTTCACCAGATCGAAAACAAGTGCTTGCTGTTAATGGCGAAATCTATAATCACCAGGACATACGTAGGACCATGAAGGAAAAGGGATACGAATTTCAAACCGAATCCGACTGTGAGGTAATATTGGCGTTATACAGGCACAAAGGCATTCATTTTCTTGAGGATCTTAATGGCATTTTTGCTTTTGCGCTCTACGATGAGGAGAAAGATGATTTTTTGATTGCGCGCGATCCCATCGGTGTTATCCCTCTTTACATTGGAAAGGATAAAGAAGGCAAGGTGTATGTGGCAAGTGAATTGAAAGCGCTGGAGGGTTTTTGCGATGATTATGAAGTGTTTCTTCCCGGCCACTATTATCTTGGAAGCGAAGGAGTGCAGAAAAAATGGTATAGACGTGATTGGGAAAGTTACGATAATGTCAAAGACAATCATGTGTCTTCCTCTCAAATTCGTGATGCTTTGGAGGCTGCTGTCAAACGGCAACTCATGAGCGACGTTCCTTACGGTGTGCTTCTCTCTGGTGGTCTTGACAGTTCCGTTATTTCCGCTATCGCCAAAAAGTATGCTTCAAAGCGTGTTGAAACGGAGAGTCGGGAGGATGCGTGGTGGCCGCAGCTACATTCTTTCGCCGTTGGCTTGAAGGGGGCTCCAGACTTGGACAAGGCACGTGAGGTGGCGAAACATATAGGCACTATACATCATGAGATTAATTATACGATTGAGGAAGGACTTGATGCTGTGCGTGACGTCATCTATTTCATTGAAACCTACGATGTGACCACCGTGAGAGCATCTACCCCCATGTATTTATTGGCACGTGTCATAAAATCCATGGGGATTAAAATGGTGCTCAGCGGCGAAGGGGCCGATGAGATATTTGGTGGATATCTTTATTTTCATAAAGCCCCGTCTCCAAAGGCTTTCCATGAGGAAACTGTGAGGAAACTTTCAAAGCTCTATCTCTACGACTGTCTGAGAGCAAACAAGTCGTTGAGCGCATGGGGTGTTGAAGGGCGTGTGCCATTCTTGGATAAAGAATTTCTCGACGTTGCCATGAATTGCAACCCGATAGACAAGATGTGTTCGGGAACAACCATTGAAAAGAAAATCGTTCGCGAAGCGTTTTCAGATATGTTGCCAGAAGATGTTCTCTGGCGTCAAAAAGAGCAGTTTAGCGACGGCGTAGGATATAGCTGGATTGACACTTTAAAGCAGGTCACCGCGGCTGCGGTGTCTGATGAGGATATGTCGAAAGCTTCAGAACGTTTTCCCATTAACCCTCCTTTGAGTAAGGAGGAATACTACTATCGTTCTATATTTGAGGAATATTTCCCGAGCAAGAGCGCGGCCAAAACCGTGCCGAGTGTACCAAGTGTGGCTTGTTCTTCTGCGGAGGCCCTTCAATGGGACGAATCTTTTCTTCATCTAAATGACCCAAGCGGGCGTGCTGTTGCCGGGGTTCATGAACAAGCTTTAAAATAATCATAGCGTTTCTGCTGTATTTGTGACTTGTTTCGAGCCTCGAATCAGTAGGTTTTATGAATGTCAAAACGAATAAAGGGTGTAAGTAAATTGATTTGACCTTTATTTTTATGAGCTAAAGCAGGCGGAACAGTCTTTCATTGCGAATGAACAGATTGTTCCGCCTGCTAAGTTATTTTTTTGATGCCTTTTGTCTTTAGATAAATACGCCTTATGTATTTATTAATAACCGTTTTATTTATTATTGATGGTACTTCCATCTTGAAATCTATATTTGTTTTGTTACTTATGCTTGTCAGCGAATGTCATCCCGTGTTCACTTGTGCGTTGTCCCAGGTGCGTGCGTATCTCGTCCCAGGTGCGATCGTCTCTCGTCCCAGATGCGATCGTCTCTCGTCCTAGATGCGATTATCTCTCGTCCCGTGTGCGCTGACAAGTCTTAGTCGCTGTCGTAGTAGTTTTGGTTGTCTAAAATGGATATTTTTTCTATAATGTCAATGAGAAAGCGTGGGCAGGCAAGGGGTTTGTCGGGATTCTCAACAAAATCATGATATGTTATTTAATGCTGCATGTCGGCATAAAAAGAGAGTAGGAGATAAACACCTGTGATTGGTGTTTATCTCCTACTTGGTTATGATGAGAATGACATGATTCTCATTATAATATCATCTTGTTTTGTTTACGCTTTTTGTTGCGTAATGTAAGCGCCATTACTGGATTTTCACAGTGGCACGGCGGTTGTAAGAGAATGGAGAGATTGTGTCAACACCACCCTTGCCTTCAACAACAATGTTGTCGCGGTTTACACCCATTTTAACGAGTTCGTTAGCAACGACCTGAGCACGCTTTTCAGAGAGGCTCTGGTTGTATGCCTTGCTACCTGTCTTGCTGTCTGCATAACCAGTAACAACAATCTTGCGGTTGTTTGCCTTGGCATATTCAGCAACTTCCTTCACATTAACCAAATCCTTGCGGCTGGCGATGCGAGAAGAACCGATGTTGAAGAATACAGACTGAGAAGTTGCAACAAACTGTTCCTTGATACCCGACTGAACGTTAGAGTTGGCCTTCTGCTGGGCGAGGAGATCGCGCAGGCGTGCGTTTTCATCCTGCTGTTCCTTCAGAGATGACTGAAGTGCGTCCATCTGTTCCTTATTCATTGCCATCAAGGCATCAACATCTGGAGCCTTTTCCCATGTGCACTTGCCGAGGTTGTAAGTAACGCCTACGCTTACACCAAACTGCTTGTCCCAGTGACGGTTCTTGTTCTTTTGGAAACCTGACCAGCTGTCTGGTTTAGCACCATCGAAGGAACCTTCAACTGCGTTTACGTTCAAATCAGCGAAAATCTGAACGCGCTTGTTTACGCGGAAGTTGTTGAGCAAGCCGGCAGCGTAAACGATGTCGTAGGTGTTGTGAGACATGTTGCGACCCACACCGATACCAACGTAAGGAATGAAGTTCCAAACGCGCTTTTCATTGTAGCCGCAGAGAAGATTTGAAAGGTTGAAAGTCACATCTTCGTGAATGGCCCAATAGTTATATGTGTGGTGGTCGGTTTCTGTGTTGACCTGCTTGCCCCAAAGACCTTGGAACTTGGTGCGGAGACCGATACCCGGGGTGAACCATTTGCCAACGGCTACGTTAAAACCAGCAACGCCACGCTTTGTGCTAAATGGATTCTTGCTTACGCCCTGTTCCTGTGAGGTGTAGGCTGCGTTATATTCTGCACCTGCAGAAACATACCAGTTTGCCCAAAATGAGTTTGTTGCAACACTGTACTTGTGGGTAGGAACTTCTGTTTCCTGAGCCATAGCTGCTGTTGACAGACCGAGAACAGCGAGTGTTAATAATAACTTTCTCATAATTATAATATTAAGTTAAACAATTTTTTTCTATTTAGAAATCCGTCTTTGGCATTACTGCCTTTGCGAATTGCCGTCGAAGTAATAATATTTAGTGTATATATTCGATGCAAAGGTACATTTTTTTTATAAAACAACCATCTCTGAATAAAATATTTTTGCGAATTGCCTATGAGATGGCTGTTTTATGTGGCTTTTGGTGTGATTTTGGCCTTGTTAAGGTTTAAAACTCTCTGTGTATGTTGCAAATATATGTTTATGGCTTCCACTTTTTTTGTATCAATGTGGGCTTGTGCCTGCTAGCACGAGAGGCGTGGCAGATTCAATTAGCGATGGGAACGTTGTATTCTGACAAGTATGATGTTCTGCGTTGCGTTTCAAATTAAAGGATAATGCGATAATGTACTGAAATTTTTCGGTCATCTACATACGTATAATAATAGGGGTGTGTTTTCTTGATGATTGGAGGTGCCCGCCTTTAGCGGTGGATGTGCTAATGATGTGGATGTTGCATTGATTTCATGGTCGTAGTAAGGCTGTTTTAATCTTTTGGGCAATATTGATGTTTGAGGAGAAATGAGGTTTTTGAAAAAAAGTTTCACAAAAGAATTGATAGTAATCGCCTGAATATTAGATGGCTGTGTAATTCGTCGGTAATAATATTGATGTTTTGTTTGAAAAAATATGGGAATATATTTGGTTGATTGGTAATAAAGTGCTAACTTTGCACTCGCAAACAAGAAACAAACACTACATCGCGGAGTGGAGCAGTTGGTAGCTCGCCAGGCTCATAACCTGGAGGTCGTTCGTTCGAGTCGAGCCTCCGCAACAAAAAGGAAAGATGTCAAGTCTTTCCTTTTTTATTTTCTACAAACGTAGGATTACAAACGATTATGAGAATCCTGCATTTTTTTGAGGATGGGGCCTATGGTGGGTCATCTTTTTTTTATATGGCGCAGAGATTCTTTTTATTTCATGGCATTGAGTTTAAAACGGATTCTAAACGTGTGTTTCTCTTCATCCCAGTTTGTACCGAGCAATATGAATTGCCCTAAGGCTCCAGTGTGGCTGACGTGCAGACCGATGCAAGGACAGATGTCATAGTCACCGATGCGCACCAGGCGAATTTTTGAATCGCATGCCGCGTCTGCTGGCAGTCGGTCTAAGGAAACGCCATCTGGCAAATTGTTTTTGTCGCAATATTCGTCAACAACGGGCAGGTCGTCTTTTATCAGTTGGTTCATTGTTGCCACTACTTCCTCCAGTTCTGTTTCGGAAGGGCAAATAGGCAGGATGTAGGTGATTTTGCTTTTCTTACGTTCTATGTGCGCGTTACGCGATCGCTCACATCTGAATTTGTTTACCATTGTTCGGTTGAGCAAATGTTCCGCCGTATGCATTGGCGCAATGGCTTCTTCTTGAAACTTGTCGGTTTCGGCATTCTCGGTGTTCATGTTTTATTCGGATTATATTTTGTTGCTGATGTTGATGTCAATAAGTGGGCGTATTTCATATTGCGAAACACGCGGATTCTTGAATCAGTGTGTTTTAGGTCGCTTTTTAATATACATTCGACACGCAAAAGTAGTAAAATCTGAAAATAAATATGTACTTTTGCCACGTAAATTATAATGAATCTGCGACAACGGAGTTGCCAAGTGTCCACAATGGGCAGGCGGCGACTGCGCCCGCAATAAAAAAGATATTCGCCATGTTGACTATCAAACAAATTACAGACGACAAGGAAACTGTAATCCGCGGTTTGGAAAAGAAACATTTTGCCGGAGCTCGCGAAGCCATTGAAAAGGTTCTTGAATTTGACAATAAGCGCAAGGCTGCGCAGTCGGAGCTCGACAGCCTGCTTTCTGAAGTGAAAAACATTTCAAAAAGCATTGGCATGCTGATGAAAGAAGGTAAAAAGGAAGAGGCAGAGGCTGCCAAAGCCCGTGTGGCTGAAATTAAAAAGCAGACTGTTGTGCTCGAAGAAGACATGAAGAATGCCATTGAGGAACGCAAGCAGTTGCTTTATACCATTCCGAATGTTCCATACGACATCGTTCCTGAAGGAAATGGTGCAGAAGACAATCTCGTTGTCAAAACAGGCGGACACGACACTGTGCTCCCTGAGAACCCGTTGCCTCACTGGGAATTGGCAAAGAAATACAACCTCATAGACTTCGACCTCGGTGTTAAAATTTCTGGTGCCGGTTTCCCAGTATATATAGGTCAGGGCGCTCGTTTGCAGCGTGCCTTGATTAATTTCTTCCTTGATGAAGCTCGCGCAGCAGGTTATACGGAGATTATGCCTCCAACGGTTGTAAATGCAGCATCTGGCTATGGCACTGGACAGCTTCCGGACAAAGAAGGACAGATGTATCACTGCAATCTTGACGATCTTTACCTCATTCCGACGGCTGAAGTTCCTGTCACGAATATCTATCGTGACGTCATCCTCTCTGAAGACCAGTTGCCTATCAAGAATTGTGCTTATACTGAGTGTTTCCGTCGTGAAGCTGGCAGCTACGGAAAAGATGTTCGTGGCTTGAATCGTTTGCACGAGTTCTCAAAAATAGAAATTGTTCGCATTGACAAGCCAGAGCATTCTGCACAATCACATCAGGAGATGCTTGACCACGTGGAAGGCCTTCTTCAGAAACTGGAACTTCCATACCGCATCTTGCGTCTCTGCGGTGGTGACATTAGCTTCACGGCTGCATTATGCTATGACTTTGAAGTTTATAGCGAAGCGCAGAAACGTTGGTTGGAGGTCAGCTCTGTTTCAAATTTCGATACTTATCAAGCAAACCGTTTGCAGTGTCGTTACCGCAAGGGTGACAAATCTATCCAGCTCTGCCACACGTTGAACGGTTCGGCTCTTGCTTTGCCGCGCATCGTTGCAGCTTTGCTTGAAGATTTTCAAACTCCTGATGGTATCAAGATACCAAAGGCTTTGCAGCCTTATATGGGTACTGATATGATTAAATGAGAATTGATATAAGCTGATGATGCTCCTATTTTTTGAGTATCTGCTAACATAAAAAGGAATGGACGAGAACGCAAATTTCTCGTCCATTCCTTTTTTAGTGTCTTTTTGGCCGCCTTTGTTTAAGAGACTGCAGCCCTGTACATTTCTGAGAGCGTTGGGTGGGCATGAATGATGTCGCCAAGTTGCGATATTGTGCCGCCAAGATTCATCAAGACTGTTGCTTCATGAATGAGTTCAGAAGCCTGTTCGCCCATGATGTGGACACCGAGTACGCGTCCTTCTTCGTTGCAGACAATTTTCAAAAATCCTTCATCGGCATCCATGGATAGCGCCCTGCCGTTGGCACGATAGAAGGATTTATATACCAGTGGCTTGTGTTCGGTTACGTCTTCTTCTCGCAAACCGACGGATGCCAATTGTGGAGAGGTGAATACGGCCGATGGTATCAGGTCGAAACGGATGTTGTCCTTGCGTCCCAAAATGTGGTTGAGTGCACGTCGCCCCTGGAAAGTCGCGGCATGGGCCAATTGGCAAAGGCCGTTGACATCACCGATGGCATAGATGTGTGGAACGGAAGTCTGCATATTTTCATCCACTTCAATGCCGCGTTTTCCGTAGGTGATGCCAATGGTGTTGTCTTCTACAATTTCTGTTCTCGCAGTACGTCCGACAGCCATTAAAACCACATCGGCCTCAACGATTCCTTCCTTTCCCTTATTTTCATATACAACTTTGGAAGCGTCATTTTCAAGATGCTCAATGCGCTTAACTCCGCTGTCTGTCAATATGTTGATGCCTTTTTTCTTAAGTGAAAGACGCAATCGCTTGGCCATGTCTTTGTCTAAATTCGGCAATACTTCCTTGCAGAATTCCACGACAGTTACCTCACTGCCAAATTGATTGAAAATGGAGGCAAATTCCAATCCGATGACACCTCCACCTATGATGCACAATCGTGAAGGTGCGGTTGTCAGGTTGAGAATCTCCGTTGAGGTGACAACACCGGCTGAGTGTGCTCCTTCTATGGGCAGGAATTTTGACACAGATCCCGTGGCGATGATAAGGTCTTTGGCCTGGTATTCTTCGTTGCCAACGCGTATTGTGTGGGTATCAACAAAGTGGGCTTCTCCTTCAACCAATGAGATGCCGGGCGTCTTCATCAGCATGGCGATTCCATCAACAAGCTGTTTGACAATTTTGTTTTTGTGTTCAACAACCTTCGTCAAGTCAAGCGTGTCTTTCTCCTCACGCAGGTGCTCTGCACTGTGTGCCAGGCATTTTGTGGGGATGCACCCTTCGTTCAGACAGGTGCCGCCCAAATGCTTCGCCTCTATCAGTGTTACAGTCAATCCGGCTTTGGCTGCTTCAACAGCCGTTTCATATCCGCCCGGACCGGCACCAATTATGATTAAATCTGATGTAGTCATGAATATCCAGTTTTAATGTCGCAATCGTCTTGTAACACACTTACTTATCCTCTGTAAAAACGAATTTGGCGTCTTTCACAGCCTTTACGTCATCGGGGCGGCCGATTGGCGTGTGGTGTGGAGCCTCTTTCAACATTTGAGGATTGTCTTTAGCTTCCATTGCAATCTCCTTCATGACATCGATGAAATGATCGAGCGTTTCTTTGCTTTCCGTTTCTGTCGGTTCGATCATCATGGCTTCATGGAAAAGCAATGGGAAGTAAATGGTTGGAGCATGAAAACCATAATCGAGGAGACGTTTGGCAACATCAAGCGTTGTGACATGCTGTGGGTCGGAATGCTCACCGCCATATTCTGCCCGCAAACCATCAAACACGAATTCGTGTTTGCAAAGTCCTTCAATGGGCAGCTCATAATATGTCTTTAGGCGTTCCTTGATATAGTTGGCATTCAAAACTGCCAGTTTGCCGACGTCTGCAACGAACTCCTGTCCCAAAGAAAGAAGATAGGCATAGGCTCTGACCAGAATTGCATAATTGCTGAGGTTAGATGAAATTTGCCCCAAGGCTTCGTCGGAATAAAACAAGGAGTATTTTTCGTTTTCGTCTTTCACGACGCGCGGATTGGGCAGGAATTTTTCGAGGCCTTTGCGAACACCTACTGGACCGCTGCCTGGGCCACCGCCACCATGAGGCGTGGCAAACGTTTTGTGCAAATTGATGTGCATCACGTCAAATCCCATATCTCCGGGACGGCATACTCCGAGAATCGGGTTGAAGTTGGCACCGTCGTAATACATCAAACCACCGCAGTCGTGGACGAGCTTGGCGATTTCCGGTATTCTGCGTTCAAAAATCCCCAGTGTGTTGGGATTGGTCATCATCATGCCGGCGATGTCTGGGCCCAACAAGGGCTTGAGGTCGTCAACGTCTATCGTCCCGTCGGGAAGGCTCTTCACTTGAACGATTTGCAGACCACAAACGGCCGCTGAAGCGGGATTGGTGCCGTGTGCAGAATCAGGAACGATGATTTTCTTACGTGCATCATCTCCGCGCGACTGATGGTAGGCGCGAATGACCATCAGTCCCGTCAATTCGCCGTGTGCTCCGGCATAAGGATTGAGAGTGAATTCTTCCAGTCCCGTCAGTTCAGACAAGATTTTCTGTTCTTCATAATAAAGTTTCAGCGCACCTTGTGCCGTAGAGACGGGTTGTGCTGGATGCAGCTGTGTGAATCCGGGAAGTGCCGCCATCTCTTCGTTGATTTTGGGATTATACTTCATGGTGCAGCTTCCCAAGGGATAGAATCCCGTGTCGACGCCAAAATTATTGTTCGACATATTGGTGTAGTGGCGCACCACCGTTGGCTCGTCAACTTCCGGCAACGTAACTTTTTTCTCCCGTTTTAAATGAACAGGAATATCGCAAGTGTGTTCCCACGGATTTTCGGGTAACGAATAGCCAGTTCTTCCTGGCTTGGAAAGTTCAAATACGAGTTTTCCGTAATATATATTATTCATAAGAGACTGTTTATGAATGGTTATAAATGAAGTATAGGGTGCTGTTTGCTTTATAACAGCTGACTGATGAGAGAAACATAGTGCTCAACCTCTGCAGGTGTGCGTTTCTCCGTAACGGCAATCGTCAGCATGTCGTCGTGTCCATCGGCAACGACGCCGGCAAGAATGCCATTTTGGGCCAGTGCATCAAGCAGTTCGGCCAGAGGTTTTTTGCCAGAATACTTCAACGTAAACTCATTTAAATAAGGCTGCCCTGGGAAGGCCGGTTCAAAAATAGAAAGCTTTGTTAGTTTCTCACACAAATGGTGAGCGCCGTCAGCAGAAATCTCATTCACTTCGCGCAACCCTTTTTCTCCCATCAAGGAAAGATAAGCAGCAACATACAGGCACATCATGCCTTGTGCCGTACAGATGTTGGAGGTGGCTTTCTCACGTCGTATGTGTTGTTCGCGTGCTTGCAAGGTCAGCACAAAGCAGCGGTTGCCGCGTGCATCGGTTGTTTCTCCGACAAGGCGTCCTGGCATTTTTCTGACCAATGTGTTATTCGTGCAGAGATATCCGATGTATGGCCCGCCATAGCTCATCGGAATGCCTAAACTCTGGGCGTCGCCGCATGCGATGTCTGCGCCCCATTCACCTGGCGATTTTAAAACACCAAGTACAGAGGCAATGCTGTTGACCACTAAGAGCGTTTTTTGTTCGTGGCAAAATTCGCTTACGCCAGTGAGGTCTTCAATAATGCCGTAGCGGTTGGTCAACGGCACAATGACGCCAGCAACATCTCCTTCCTTCACAAGGCGTTTCACCTCGTTCCAGTCTGTTGTGCCGTTCTTTGATGTCTTTACCACCACTAAATCAACGCCGTGGTAGTGGGCATAGGTGCGTACCACATTTACTACATTGCCCAACATCGTTTCCGACAAGATCACTCGGTTGCGCTTCTTTGCGGCAGCCACACACATCATCATGGCTTCAGCCGTTGCTGTCGCGCCGTCATACATTGAGGCATTGGAGATGTCCATTCCAGTCAGGCGTGCCATCATGGTTTGGTATTCAAAAATATATTGAAGCGTTCCTTGTGATATTTCCGCCTGATAGGGCGTGTACGAAGTGGAAAATTCAGAGCGTGACGCAATATAAGGAATAACGCTTGGCAGATAGTGGTCGTACACTCCCGCTCCGGCAAAGCAGGTGAGAGTTTTGTTTTCAGAAGCCAAGTCGGAAATGGTTTTCCTCACTTCCATTTCCGATTGCGCTTTCGGTAAATTCAGAGAATGATGTAGCTTAAGTTCTTCTGGTATTTCAGCGAAAAGTTCGTCAAGCGAACCAACGCCAACCACCTTAAGCATGTCGGTGATGTCTGCCGACGTTTGTGGGAAATATTTCATGGTATACAATGTTTTTGATGGGGTAGGTTGGTGGGGTGGTGATCAGGGATATTCTAGAGGTGTGTCCTGTTTCAGAGCGCCATTGTGAAAATGGAGCACTTTTTGTTTCCCCACCCTTACTAATCTAAAAGCGAAACGTCTTAACCCGGCAATTAATTTGCCAAGTTAAGACGTTAGATAGTTTCATTAGTGGCATACAGCCTCGTAGCCCTTAGCGTCAAGCAGTTGTTCGACCTCTTCTGGATTCGTCAGTTTCACCTTGATAATCCATCCTTCCCCAAAAGCGTCTTTGTTTACCAACTCAGGTTCGTCTTCCAGGGCTTCGTTGACTTCAACAATCTCGCCAGAAACTGGGCATACCAAATCGCTGGCAGCCTTGGTGCTTTCTACGGCACCGAAAGTCTCGCCTGCTGTTACTTCGTCGCCCACCTCTGGGACATCTACATAAACCACGTTGCCAAGTTGTTCTTGTGCAAAATCTGTGATGCCAACAACGGCGTAGTCGCCTTCAATTTTTACATATTCGTGACTCTCCGAATAGCGGAGTCCTTCTAATATCTTTGCCATTTTGTTTATTATGTATTAAGGTAATCTATTTCTTATAGTGCTTGTCGTAGAAGCGTTTCTTCACTACCTCTCCATCGTGGAGCTTGCGGTGGATGCGAATTTGCAACGGTGTCCCGAGCTTAGCGTATGCAGCGTCCACCAAAGCCATGCACACGCTTTGTCCGGTTGAAACAGACTTATAGCCCGTCGTGACAGTGCCAATCGTCTTATCTTCGGCCACCACTTCGTATCCGTGGCGTGGAATCGCGTGTGAGGACAAAAGAATGCCAACCACTTTTTGCGAAGCGCCTTCTGTCTTTTGCTTGGCAATGGCTTCCTTGCCGATGAACTCCTCTTTGTCGAGTTTAACAAACATGCTCAAGCCCGCCACCACTGGGGTTATATCTGCTGAAAGTTCATCACCATAAAGTGGCAGTCCCACTTCAAAACGCAGTGTGTCGCGGCATCCAAGGCCGCAAGGCTTTGCCTTTCCGCTTTCCATTAGCTTGTCCCATGTCTTTTGAATAAAGGCGTGAGAGCCATATACTTCGAAACCATCTTCGCCAGTATATCCTGTTCGGCTGACAATGATTTGTTCGCCATCTGTTTCAATAGTCTTGAACGTATAGAAAGCCAGTTCTTTGCATTCAAGACCAAGCACCTGTTCCATCACTTCTTCTGCCTCTGGTCCTTGAACGGCAATCTGTCCATAGTGTTCGCTCTGGTTGTCAACGTTCACCTGATAGTTTTTGGCATGTTGGTTCATCCAGTCAACGTCCTTGGCGATGTTGGCGGCATTGATGACGAGGAAGAAATCGTTTTCTCCCATCTTATAGACCAACAGGTCGTCCACCGTTCCTCCATTTTCATAGAGCATCATGCCGTAGAAGATTTTCCCCACTGGGGCATCCTTCACATCGTTGGTGAAAATGTGTTGCACATACGCCTCAGCATCTTCACCGGTAATGCGAACTTCTCCCATGTGGCTGACGTCGAACACGCCGCAGGCATGGCGGACGGCATTGTGTTCGTCTTCAATACCTGTATACTGAATTGGCATTTCAAAGCCGCCGAACGGCACCATCTTGGCGCCCAGTTTCACATGTTTGTCATAAAGACAAGTTCTTTTTTCACTCATGGTTATATTATTCAGTTAGTTGCGTTTCCAACAAATGAATCAGACTTTCAGAAGAAAGGCCGCGTACTGATGTTTCAGGATGATGTGTTAAAACGGCCTCCGCTAATGCTGCCGTCTGCATAGGCACGCCTTTAAACGTTTTTCGAAATGCGGTGTCCGAATCGCCGTGTGCGAAGAAATCGCCTGTCAGGAAAACATCGGCCACACGTTCTTGCTGTGTTACGAAGTGCATTTCGATACGTCCGCATCCTTCGACGCGTCCGCTGAAGGTGATGTTTTTTTCGTTGAGGCTTTTCTTTCCATAGAGATATTCTGGATCGCGATATGTCCGTTCGATTTCCTCAATTGCCAGTATGTCTTCCGGTTTGAGTTCCCAAATCCTGTTTGTCAGCAGTCGCTCGAGTTTCGAGCGCAAGCCATATACACCAATTTCCAGAACCTCCTTGATAAGTCCCGTTCGGCTTTTCACGCTTTTCACGCCAGCTGATTCCAGTTTTAGGCGGTCGGGCGTCAGTGCTCTTGTCATGCGGTTGTAGTTGGTGTCATAGAGCATCGTGCCGTGTACAATGTTTCTGTTTTTCAGGTGATAGAAAGCGTTTCCGCAAACTTTTGTTCCGTTGGCAAGCAGGATGTCGTTGCGTCCCGACACCTTGGCTTCTACACCGATGCTTGTCAGAGCTTCGGCCACGGTGGAGGCATAATCGTTGAAAATTGGTTCAACAGCCCCTTCCGGTGTGATGAGGCTGAACATGATATTGCCTTCATCGGCATAAATGCAGCCACCACCGCTTTTGCGGCGAACCACGTCAATGCCTTCTCGTTGGCAGAATTCCAAGTCCACCTCGGCATCTGCAACTTGGTTGCGCCCCATCACCACCGTTGGCGGCAGTATCCATGCAAACAAATAATTGTCCGCTGGTAAGGCCGCAGCAACATATTCTTCTGCAGCAAGGAAAAATGGGGCCGTTTTGCCTTCCACATTAAAAGGGAAGGTGATGAGACAGGCAGGGAAAGCGCTTTTTGTTGTCACGTTTTTTAGTTGGTTGTTTGGGACAGGAATGTCATTCCTGCTCCATCAGTTAAGGGTTAGTGAAGCGCCACCGTCTTGTGGCATGGGCAGAAAGCGAAATAGAAAACAGTCGTCATTCGTCAGCGTCTGTCCGAGAGGGCAGGGTAGGGGCTCGTTAAGAGCAGCCTCACATTTCTTATGCGAAGGTGAATTGTTCTCAGTTTTTTAATAAAAGTTCGGATAGGTATATGTTTAGCTATCCACACCTTTCACTTTTGCGTGCCAAATGTAATAAAAAAAAGTATGTAGAACAAATAATACGACTTTTTTTAGTGTAGATGATATTGTAGAACACACAAAAGTCTGGAGCCAAGATTTATTTTCAGAACAAATAGCCAGCTATTTTAGTTGCTTGCAACTCCATCTCCTCTTTGCTCTGAAGGAATTTTTGGCAATCAGAAAGGGGCATTCCGGAAAATCTCCAGAATGCCCCTTTAAGTAATTCTTTTGCTAATTGTTAGGGAACAATGTGGCGCACGGAATGGATTTCGGGTTTCGCATGGCCCGTCTTAGGTATCCTTGTATGCACGGCTCATTGATGAAACTGCTTGGCGCGTTCTTAATGATGTCATTAATCTGCTTGGTGATAACAGGATAGGGATATTGGCTGAAAAGCCAAATGAAACATCCGGGGCCGAGCGGGTTGTTATAGTTGTCTTTAATGAAATTCGTTTCCAGCGTCCTCACCTCGTTTGCAAGTTTTTCTGCTTTCGGGGCAATAACGCGCCGTATGCTTTCTGGCGAGTGTCCTGCATGGATCATCCGCATGCACTTTTGGTCTAATTCCCATTGCTGGTTTTCGATGCGGTTTTTCTTCTGCATGAACTTGTATAACCTGTCATTCAAGGGGCCGCCGCTGATTCTTTGCCACACGTGGTCAACTTCAACGTTCAAGTCTCCGTTTTCCAGTACAACTGGCATGATGCTTTCCTCTCCCATATATAATTGGGCCACAACAACGGAATCGACGTTGCTGAAAAAACTGAATCTGCCGTGAATCACTTCGCATGAGTCCAAACTGGCCGTTGTGTATCCGTCTTGTGAAGTGCGCAGATACAGCATCCGTCCATCGAGGCTTGCAACGGTTGAATTTCCGGCGATGTTGCACTGGTCAGTGCAGGATACAACTGCGAGCAAGATGGTTAGTAATATGATGCAATATGTTTTGTTCATGTCTGTAAATCCTCTGTTTTGAATCTGCGTGCAAATATACGATGTTCTTTCGGCTTATCTTCTATCGGTTCTGTTAGAAAGAATAAAATAACGTTTTGGAATATGAAGCACTCCATGCTTTCCTGCATGATAAGCCGTTTTTTGCCGGATGGACATCCTTGGCCTTGAGCAGGCGCCCCTGGTGTGGCATTTGATTTAACCCAGAATCACATTTATTATAGAGCCCCCAATAACTTGTAGGCCTCTTTTCAATGGTGGGCGAAGCGTGTAGCCTACAAAAAATATCTTGAAAAGATATAACGTATCGGTTAATTTTGCGTAACTTTGCACTCATAAACAATATTGAGAGCCAGCATGAAACTGATTCTTTTGACGATGCCCGATTTCTTTATAGAGGAACATCAAATACTGACAGCTTTATTTGATGAGGGGCTTGAACTTTTGCATTTACGGAAACCCGACTCGGAATCTGTATATTTGGAGCGCTTGTTGACTTTGATACCTGAAACGTATAGGAAGCGAATCGTGTTGCACGACCATTTCTATCTTAAATCTGAGTACAATCTCGCGGGGATACACTTGAACAACAGGAATCCGTTGCCTCCCCAAAACTACAAAGGGCAAGTCAGTCGTTCCTGCCATTCGGCGGAGGAGGTTTTGCAATACAAAAAAAACTGTGACTATCTCTTCCTTTCGCCCATCTTCAACAGCATATCAAAAGAAGGCTATAAATCCAATTTTTCGCCAGATGAGATCACTCTGTTGGCAAAGAAAAAGGTGATCGACAAAAAGGTCATGGCATTGGGCGGCATGAATGTCGAACATATCGCCCAGGCGAAGGACTATGGGTTTGGAGGCGTTGTGGTGTTGGGTGACCTTTGGTGTCATTTCAATCGCCATAAAACGTCTGATTTCAAGGAGCTTATCAATCATTTTCGCAAGCTAAAAAAGGCGGCTGATTAATACAAGAAATAATTTCAACATCATAAGTTTCAAAACAATGAGTACAAATTCTTACATGGTTTTCTCTGGTACCAACTCACGTTACCTTGCCGAGAAAATCTGCGCTGAGCTGAATTGTCCGCTTGGAAAGATGACAACAACCACATTCGCTGACGGCGAGTTTGAAGTATGTTACGAAGAGTCCATCCGTGGCCGTGATGTGTTCCTCGTTCAGTCAACGTTCCCCAGTTCAGACAATTTGATGGAACTTCTGCTTATGATTGATGCTGCAAAGCGTGCCTCTGCTCATCACATCTGCGCTGTTATTCCATATTTTGGTTGGGCCCGTCAAGACCGCAAGAGCAAACCGCGTGTGTCAATCGGTGCTAAACTCGTGGCCGACTTGTTGAGCGTCGCTGGCATCAACCGCTTGATGACCATTGACCTCCATGCCGACCAAGAACAGGGTTTCTTCAATGTTCCTGTTGATCATCTCTACGCATCAACGGTTATGTTGCCGTATGTCAAGAGTTTGAATTTGCCAAATCTCTGTATTGCTACTCCTGACGTTGGCGGTTCAAAGCGTGCAGCCTCTTATGCAAAGTATCTCGGATGTCCTATGGTCATGTGCAATAAGAGCCGCAAGAAAGCCAACGAAGTGGCTGAAATGCAGATCATCGGCGACGTTACTGGCATGGACGTTGTGCTCGTTGACGATATTGTTGACACGGCCGGCACCATCACAAAGGCTGCCGACCTCATCATGAGCCGTGGCGCAAAGAGCGTGCGTGCCATCGCCAGCCACTGCATCATGTCTGGCCCTGCCGATGAGCGTGTTCAGGCTTCTGCCTTGGAAGAAATGGTGTTCACCGACAGCATTCCATATCGTGGCAACTGTCCGAAGGTGAAGGAACTCTCCGTGTCTGGCATGTTGGCTGAAACCATTCGCCGCGTGATGGAAAACGAGAGCATCTCTTCTCAATATCTCATCTAATGCGTATTCTCTAAGACCTGGCAACCCCAGGTGAATACAACAAAAAACTCGTTGTGCGTCCACACGTGTGGATGAACAACGAGTTTTTTGTTGTCTGATGTACAGTGGTCTATTATTAATAAGTAGGGTATTAATCTTTCACCATTACTTAAAAACATTGCTAAAACAAATCCTTAAACTCCTCAATGGCCCTTTCCGCGATTCTGACGGCGTTGTCTAAGGGAAACGGCAACTCCCCTCCCGAGGCGTTCAAATGTCCGCCGCCGTTAAAGAAAGCTTCAGCCATTTTGTTGCACGGAAAATCATCGACAGAGCGAAGCGACACGCGGATAACGTCCCTCTCAGTATCTTCCCGCAGAGAGATGCTCAATTTCATGCCTCTCACTTGCAGAGGCATGTTGACCAATCCTTCTGCGTCACCTCTGATGTAATGATATTCCTTCATTTCCTCGCGTGTGATGGTAAAGATAGAGGCCTTTTGGTTTTCGTAGAATTTCAGTTTGGAGTTTAAGACGTAGCCAACGAAGCGCAGGCGGTTTTCAGAGTAGTTGTTGTTGACGTTGCGGTAAATCTTGTCCTTGTCAATGCCCTTCTGCAGCAGCTGGCCGATTATATAGTAGATTTCCGGCCTTTTTGATGCGTAGGTGAAGCTTCCCGTGTCCGTCATCATTCCCGTATAGATACATGCAGCGCCGCTTCGTGTCATTTGTTCATAGCCCCCCATCTGCCATATCAGCCGGAAAACAATTTCGCATGTTGAACATGCTTGTGGGTGAGAAATGACGAGCGAAGCCGCCTTCCTGTCGGGATTGAGGTGATGGTCGATCATGATGCGCTTGCATTTCGAATGTGCAACGGCTTCCTGCATGTTCTGAAGCCGGTCTAAGGCACAGAAGTCGAGCATGAAAATCAAGTCAGCTTCATTGATTTTGGCTTTCGCCTCCGTTTCCTTTCCGTCATAAAACATGATATCCCTGCTGCCAGGCATCCATCGCAGAAAATCGGGGAAAGCATTCGGCATTATGATTTGCGGGATTTTTCCCAAAGAACGCAGATAGTCAGCCAGTCCCAAAGACGACCCAACGGCGTCTCCGTCCGGACTCCTGTGGGCGCAAATGACGATGTGCCGGGCGTCGTGAAGCAATTTAATCAGTTCGACCACTTCATGTTGCGTGATCACTGGAGAAATCTGTATCATTTGTTTTTCGATTAAGTGGTTGGTTTGGATGGGCGTGGGGCATGTCAGTTTCCTCCCATCTGATTTTTCCTTTCAGCGTGTCGCATCCTTATCGGCTGAGCGCTTTCAGCGCCTTAATCTCTTCCTCCGGATCTTCAGCTCCAAAGATGGCGCTTCCGGCAACGAGAACGTCGGCCCCTGCTTTAACCAGTTTCTCGCCAGTCTTTCGGTTGACGCCGCCGTCGATTTCGATGAGGGCTTTTGAATTGTGGCTGTCAATGAGTTCGCGGAGCCTGGCCGTTTTTTCAACGCCATGCTCAATGAATTTCTGTCCGCCGAATCCGGGATTGACCGTCATCAGCATCACGAGGTCCAAGTCTTCAATGATTTCTTCCAAAAGGCAGACAGGCGTGTGCGGGTTCAGCGTGACGCCAGCCAGCATCCCCTCGTTTTTGATTTCCTGAATGGTGCGGTGCAGATGCGTGCACGCTTCGTAGTGCACATTCATGACATGCGCCCCCAAGGCCTTCACCTGTTTCAGGAATTTCTCAGGCTGCTGAATCATGAGATGAACGTCCAGCGGTTTTGTCGCAACCCGCGCCATCGCTTCCATGACAGGGAAGCCGAATGAGATATTCGGCACAAACACGCCGTCCATGACATCAAGATGATACCAGTCGGCCTCACTTTTGTTGAGCATTTCTATGTCGCGGCCGAGATTGGCAAAGTCAGCCGAAAGCAGAGAGGGAGATATTAAAGGCATATATGATTTTATTTTTTTTGCGAGGCGCTTCGAAAATCCCGAAGCATCCCTTGTGTGTTATGTGTAAATCGTTTTTGTTCCGAGTTTGGCAGTGTGGCAGGGAGTGCGCCGCCATTGAAGCCTTCGTGCAGAAGATGTTTTTCTCTTTGGCGTTGACCACTTACCACTTATCTGCAAAGTTAATAATTTTTGGGAGACCCGCAGCCAGTACCGCCATAGAAAAATCAGAATCCGCTTTTCGCTCCACATCCAGCGTACTACAAAATCCATATATAATTTCCATCATTCGAATTAAAATTGTAATTTCGCAATTGAAAAGAAAATCTCAAAACAAATATATTCTATGTATAGAACAAAAACATGCGGAGAACTTCGCCTGTCGAATGTCAATGAAGAAGTGACCTTGGCCGGTTGGGTTCAACGAAGCCGCAAGATGGGTGGTATGACCTTTGTGGATCTTCGCGACAGATATGGCATAACCCAGTTAGTGTTTAACGAAGAAACCGACGCCGATTTGTGTGCCCAGGCCAACAAGTTGGGTCGTGAATATGTTATACAGGTAGTTGGTCGCGTGAGCGAGCGCTATGCCAAAAACGACAAGATTCCGACAGGGGAAATTGAGATTATCGTGTCAAGCCTGACAGTTTTGAACGCATCAGACGTACCTCCGTTCACGATTGAGGAAAACACGGACGGTGGCGACGATTTGAGAATGAAATACCGTTACCTCGACCTTCGCCGTTCAAATGTACGTGCGAATTTGGAGTTGCGCCACAAGTTTTGCTTGGCCGTTCGCCATTTCCTTGACTCAAAAGGCTTCTTGGAGATAGAAACGCCAGTTCTTGTCGGGTCCACTCCCGAAGGCGCACGCGACTTCATCGTGCCTTCCCGCATGAATCCCGGTCAGTTCTACGCGCTGCCCCAGAGTCCGCAGACGCTGAAGCAGCTCTTGATGGTTGCGGGAATGGACCGCTATTTCCAGATTGTCAAGTGCTTTCGTGATGAAGACCTGCGTGCCGATCGCCAGCCAGAGTTCACGCAGATCGACTGCGAGATGTCGTTCGTTGAGCAAGACGACATCATCTCCCTCTTTGAAGAGATGGCCAAACATCTCTTTAAGGAAGTCCGCGGATACGACTTGGGCGATGCCCCCTTCCTGCGCTTGCCGTGGAGCGAAGCCATGCGTCGTTTTGGTTCCGACAAGCCCGACATGCGTTTCGGCATGGAGTTTGTTGAATTGATGGACGTGCTCAAAAATACGGGAAGTTTCGGTGTTTTTAATGAAGCAGAATACATCGGCGGTATCTGTGCAGAAGGATGTGCTAGCTATACGCGCAAGCAGCTCGACCAACTGACGGATTTCGTTAAATCCCCGCAGATTGGTGCAAAGGGCCTCGTTTATGCACGCGTCAATGAAGACGGAACCATCAAGAGTTCTGTCGACAAATTCTACGAGCAGGCCACGCTTAAGGCCGTGGCCGACAAGATGTCGGCAAAACCCGGCGATTTGCTGTTGATTCTCTCTGGCGACAACGCCATGAAAACGCGCAAGCAGCTTTGCGAGTTGCGTCTGGAAATGGGTAGCCGTTTGGGACTCCGCGACAAAAACAAGTTCGCCCTGCTTTGGGTTGTCGACTTTCCCATGTTTGAATGGAGCGAAGAAGAAGGTCGCCTGATGGCCATGCACCATCCCTTCACCTCGCCGAAGCCCTGCGACATCCCCAAGCTGGACACAGATCCTGCAAGCGTCTTGGCAGATGCCTACGACATGGTTTGCAACGGCGTTGAAGTCGGCGGCGGCAGCATCAGAATCCATGATGCCGTGCTTCAGGCAAAGATTTTCAAGGTATTGGGCTTCACCCCCGAGCGTGCGCAAGAGCAGTTTGGCTTCCTGATGAACGCCTTCAAATACGGAGCACCCCCTCATGGCGGCCTCGCCTATGGTCTCGACAGATGGGTCTCATTGTTCGCTGGTCTCGACAGCATCCGCGATTGCATAGCGTTCCCCAAAAACAATTCCGGACGCGACGTCATGCTTGACGCCCCGTCGCGCGTTGACCAGAAGCAGCTCGACGAACTCTCTCTGGACATCAGACCCTTGAATAAATAATAATGGGAGAACCAACCACCACCACACACCACAGGTAATGGTGAAAGAAAAAAAGTAGGTAGTCAGAATTATTTTATATATGCCGGGCGCATTATTCTTTAATTTTGACTACCTACTTATGTTTCAAGACATCATAAGCCCTCTCTAAACGTGAACAAATGAAATATGGTTATTTGAAGGTAGCCTCCGCGGTGCCGAAAATTGAAATTGCAGATTGTCATTACAACACGAGCCAGATAGAAAATTTCATGGCCAAGGCTGAAGGTCTCGGCGCAGAAATCATTGTCTTTCCCGAACTTTGCGTGACGGGCTATAGCTGCCAAGACCTTTTCCAGCAGCAGCTATTGTTGGAAAAGGCAGAAGCCTCTCTGCTCCGCCTGATGGAGTTTAGCCGCAATCTGAAAATCGTCACCATCATTGGCGTCCCCTTGTCCCACAAAGGGCGACTCTTCAACCTGGCGGCAGTTTTGCAACACGGCAAGCTCCACGGTTTTGTTCCCAAGACCTATCTGCCGAATTACAAAGAATTCTATGAGCAACGCTGGTTCTCCTCCGGCGCAGACATCCGCGAGGGCGAAACCCTCAAGTTCTGCGGCCAAAACGTCCCCATCAGCCCCCGCCTCGTCTTTTCGTTTTCCGATATGAAGTTCGGCATCGAGCTCTGTGAAGACCTCTGGGCGCCCAATCCCCCCAGCACCGCCTTGTCGCTCTCTGGCGCAGAAGTCATTTTCAATCTCAGCGCCAGCAACGAGCAGGTCGGGAAGTCGGGCTACCTCGAAGACCTCATCCGCATCCATAGCGCACAATGTATCTCCGGATACGTATATAGCGGGGCAGGGTGGGGCGAGAGCTCGCAAGACCTCGTCTATGGTGGCCGCATCTATGTAGCAGAAAACGGGCGCATGCTCAAGTGTGGCGAGCGCTTCCTGATGGACGAGCAGATGGTCATCTCGGAAATCGACGTTGAATATCTGAGAAACGAGCGCCGCGTCAACACCTCCTTCCGTGCCGCCTGCGGTGCCCTCCGGGAAACATACACCGAGATTGAACTCGAGCCCGCCGTCGCGTCAGACCGCGAGTTTGAACTCCACAGAGCCGTCAATCCCCTTCCCTTCGTCCCCCGTGGAAAAGAACTGGGCGAGCGGTGTGAAGAAATCCTCTGCATGCAGTCGGAAGGACTGTGCAAACGCATCGCCCACACCCATGCCCAAACCGTTGTCCTCGGCATCAGCGGCGGCTTGGATTCCACGTTGGCTCTCCTCGTCTGCGTTCATGCCTTCGACCGCCTCGGGCTCGACCGTAGAGGCATCATCGGAATCACCATGCCCGGCTTCGGCACCACCGACCGCACCTACACAAACGCCGTCAACCTCATGAAGAGCCTGGGCGTGACCATCCGCGAAATCAGCATCGCCGAAGCATGTAAGCAACATTTCAAAGACCTGGGCCACGACATCAGCAACCACAACGTCGTCTATGAAAACGGGCAGGCCCGTGAGCGCACCCAAATTCTCATGGATGCAGCCAACCAGATGAACGGCCTCGTCGTTGGCACGGGCGATCTGAGCGAACTCGCGCTCGGATGGGCCACCTACAACGGCGACCACATGAGTATGTACGGCGTCAACGCCAGCATCCCCAAAACCCTCGTCAGGCATCTCGTTGAATGGGTGGCGATGAACGTCGTCGACGAATACAGCCGCGAAACCCTCCTCGACATCATCGACACGCCAATCAGTCCCGAACTCATTCCCGCCGATGAGCAAGGCCAAATCACGCAGAAGACAGAAGATCTTGTTGGCCCCTATGAGCTCCACGACTTCTTCCTCTATCAGGTCCTCCGAAACGGCTTCCGTCCCTCAAAAATCTTCTTCCTGGCGAAAAAGGCATTTAGCCACACCGACGGCCAGACGGGAGAATATTCAGACGATGTCATAAAACATTGGCTCAAAACGTTTTTTAGGCGTTTCTTCGCGCAGCAGTTTAAGCGCAGTTGCCTCCCCGACGGTCCCAAAGTGGGGAGCTGCTGCCTGAGTCCGCGAGGCGACTGGCGCATGCCGAGCGATGCCTCGTCGAGAGAATGGATGGACGAGTGCGAGAATCTGTAGCCACTGCGCCTTTTTTTGAGCCAAACAACATGGCGGCGAAGCATGCGCACATGATAAACGAACAAAGCGCGAAAAGGAGCGCCCTGAAAGGGCAGTCAGTCCAGAGCCCAGGCTGGCGCCCTGGGTATCAATGCATAAACACCTACGCCCTGTAAGGGCAAAAGTATGGGCGAACGATTGATTTTTACTTTTGCCCCTACAGGGCGTAGGGAATGGGGGAACATGGCACCCAGGGCGCCAGCCTGGCCTACGGACTTGCTGGGCTTTCAGCCCGTGCAGGGCCGCAGACAAGGCTTTTTTCGCACAATCCCCCACCTACTTCTCATATTTGAATTTTGCCTCCCCTGGCACGCCCCTTGATTTTTTGAAATCCGAAAAAGAATGATAGACAGAGAAACCATAGAACGCATCATGAGCGCCGCCGACATCGTCGATGTCGTGAAAGAATTTGTCACCCTCCGCAAGGCAGGCGTCAACTATAAAGGCCTTTGCCCGTTCCACAACGAAAAGACCCCCAGCTTCGTGGTTTCCCCGTCGAAGCAGCTCTGCAAATGCTTCTCATGCGGCAAAGGCGGAAACGTGGTCCATTTCGTGATGGAACACGAGCAGATGAACTATCCCGAAGCCCTTCGCTGGCTTGCCAAGAAATACGGTATAGAAATCCAGGAAAAAGAACTGACGAATGAAGAGCGTGCCGCGCAGTCGGTGAGAGAAAGCATGTTCGTCCTAAACGAGTGGGCCAACAAATATTTCGAAGAAACGCTCCACAACCATGTCGACGGCGTTGCCATCGGCATGGCCTATTTCCGGCAGCGCGGACTGCGCGACGACATCATTCGCAAATTCCATCTCGGCTATTCCCTTCCCGTGCGCGACGCCCTCGCCAAGGCCGCCCTCGCCAAGGGCTTCAGCGAAGAAATGCTGGAGAAAACCGGACTCTGCTACCGCACCGACGAGGGGCGCCTGCTCGACCGCTACCACGCCCGCGTCATCTTCCCCGTGCAAACCGTTTCGGGCATGACCGTCGCCTTCGGTGGACGCACCCTCTCGGCCGACAAGAAAGTGGCGAAATACGTCAATTCCCCCGAGTCGGAAATCTATAGCAAAAGCCGCGAGCTCTATGGCCTCTACCTCGCCAAGCACGCCATCGTCAAGCAAAACCGCTGCTACCTCGTTGAGGGCTATATGGACGTCATCGCCATGCACCAGAGCGGCATAGAAAACGTTGTCGCCTCCAGCGGCACCTCCCTCACGGAGGGGCAGATACGCCTGATCCACCGCTTCACCGACAATATCACCGTGCTCTACGATGGCGACTCCGCCGGCATCCATGCCAGCCTGCGTGGCATCGACATGCTGCTTGCAGAAGGACTGAACGTCAAAGTCCTCCTCTTGCCCGATGGCGACGACCCCGACAGCTTCGCCCGTAAGCACTCGGCCGCCGACTTTCAAAACTACGTCGAAACCCGCCAGGTCGATTTCATCCGCTTCAAAACCCGCCTGTTGCTCAACGACGCCGCCGACGACCCCGTCAAGCGGGCCTCCCTCGTGCAAGACGTTGTCAACAGCATCGCCGTCATCCCCGACGGCATCGTCCGTCAGATGTACGTCAGTGAATGCGCCCGCCTGCTCTCCGCCCCAGAGCAGCTCGTCGTTTCCGAAATCGCCAAAATCAGGCGTGGCGCAGCAGCATCCCCCCGCCCCGGTGCCGACAGACCGACGCCCCGCGCCGACGCCCCTGCCGCCGCCACAGCCACAGGAGAAGAAAACGCCACCGCCGCCGAAGCCATAACCCCCGGCACCTCCCCAATCGTCAAAGAAGAAGAAATGCTCATCGCCGCCGTCCTTCGCTACGGCGAGCGCCCCCTCACAGCCGCTGGCGACCCCCTCCCCAGCGAAGCGCCCGCCAGCGTAGCCCGCTACGTCAGCAACAGCCTCGCTGCCGACGCCATCACGTTTCGCTCCCCCCTCTTCCGCCAGGTGCTCCAGGAAGCAGCCGCCCTCACCCTGCCGCCTGGCGAAACCGCCCTCAGCCATTTCCTTGCCCATCCCAACCCCGAAGTCAGCAGCCTCGCAGCGCGGCTGGGCACCGACAAATACGTCCTCTGCCAGAGCCAGCGCCAAGGATTCGTCAAAGACGAAGACCGCCTCGGCGAACTCGTTCCGCGTCTGGTCCACGATTTCAAAAACACCTTCATCAAGCGCGAAATGAAAACCATCCTCCTCGAGCTCTCCAAGCCCGAAAACCAAACCGACGCCGCCAAGTGTCGCTCGCTCATGGAGCGCTACAAGGAAATGTGTGAAATCGAAAAACAATTCGCCCAAGTTCTGGGCGACCGTGTGCTCAACACCTAATACGCCTCCCCCTCTTCCTCCTCCCCTCCGATGAGAGAACAGGGAGAGAAGGGGGGGGAGGAGACGCACAGCTGCAAAACCACCTTTCCCCCTCTCCACCAAACAATCCCTCCGCGAAAACATGACAACCCCCTCCATTCCCCTCCGCCTGCTCGCCCTCAGCCTCCTCCTCTCCGTCCTCCCCGTCCTTCGCGCGCAGACCGACCCCTACACGGCCTACATCGAGCGCTACAAGACCCTCGCCGTGCAGCAGATGTACAAATACGGCATCCCCGCCAGCATCACCCTCTCCCAGGGCCTCCTCGAGAGCGGCGCCGGGAAGAGCCTCCTTGCCGCCAAGGCCAACAACCATTTCGGCATCAAAGCAGGCCCCTCGTGGACCGGCCCCGTCATGCTGAAAGACGACGACGCCGTTGGAGAGAAATTCCGAGTCTATCCAAACGTACTTGCCTCCTATGAAGACCATTCCCTCTTCCTCTCCAGGGGCCGCCGCTATGCCTCCCTCTTCACCCTCGAGCGCGACGACTACAAAGGCTGGGCCCACGGACTCAAATCTGCAGGCTACGCCACCAACCCCCGATACGCCCATCTGCTCATCGGCCTCATAGAGCGCTACGGCCTCCATCGCTACGACCATTTTTCGCGCCATGCCGCCTCCGCCCTCGTGACGAACGAGTCGTCTGCCGCCCCCTCCGCCCTCGTCTCCACCTCCGCCGCCGAGCGCCGTGTTTACCGTTGCAACAAGCGTTTCTATGTCGTGGCCCTTCCCGGCGACACCTACGCCTCCATTGGCAAATGGGCCGGCAAATCCGAGCGCCGTCTGCGCCGTTACAACGAAGTGCCGCGCCGCGCCGCGCTCTCTCCTGGCGACGTCGTCTATCTGGAAAAGAAAAGGAAAAAAGCCGCCCGTGTGTTGAAACACACGTACCACACCGTACGTCCCGGCGATTCCCTCCACGCCATTTCGCAGCGCTACGGCATGCGCGTTGAAACGATCTACAAGAACAACGGCATACCTCTCGGCGACCCCATTGCCGTGGGGCAGAAACTCAGAATACGATAAGGGAAGAGAGAAACGAACACACGCGCCCTTCTGACTGACAGAGAAGAGGAGGGGCATCGTTGGCTTTCGTTCGTCATCGGGGGGCTGTGGCGGATAAAACATCAGCCTGTGTCTGCCGCCAGACAACATCTTCCCGCGAGGCATAAAAAGAAATGCGACAAACATTTTGTTGCCCTCTCGGGTAGGGTGTTCAAAATACAGAAAAATCTCTGCGCGGTTTTGAGCCAAATAAAAAGCCACTTGCTATTGGACTCAAAACCGTGCGGGATTTTTTCTGGATTTTGAACACCCTACCTGAAAGGGCAGCCAGTCCAGAGCCCAGGGCGTTGCCCTGGCTCTGGACTTGTTGGGCTTTCAGCCCGCGCAGGGCCGCAGACAAGGTTTTTTCCGCATAATCTTCACCAATTTAATATTTCAATTTTGAACACCCTACCTCTCGGGTTGGACGCTTACAGAAACGTGTTCAGAGAGATAGATATGTCCGGTGAAGAATCGGCCTCTAAGGAGGAATTATAGAATAACGTATTAAGTCATTTCAGAAATGTAATGCTGGAAGGACGGCAAGCAATCGTTGATGGCGTTGACGAAATACAACAGATTATCACATGTCTTATGAGGATTTTCTGCTCAGGAATTACCGAATTTGTTGCGCAAATACAGTAATTTTGACGAGCAGCAGTTCTATTCTCTCTATGCGGAGGATATAGAGGCTTATTTAAAACGACGAGAAAAACAATTCAAACACCAAGAAGATGGAACAGAAAGAAATGACTCCGAAGGAGAAGAGTCGCGACATGATAGAGGCAATCAAATACAATCTTGACAATGGATTGATGACCGTCGATGAGGTGAGGTCAGCAAAGACTCCGAAGGAGAAAATAGACCTCGCCATGAGGGCGTTAATGAATTGGGGACTGCATTTGATGAACCAAAAGAAGGACTGACGAATGTGGGGCCTTCCTAAGGGAAGAAAACAGCTTGCAGCCAATATAGACGCGGCATCAGCTGAGGTGGATACTAACGCAGGGGAAGAAAACGAAGAAATCAAACCTATTGGCAAAGGTGTCTTCGGAAATATTTATGACCAATTTAAAGGTAAGGTGAAAGCCGCTTTTGACTTCTTGATAAAACACAAGAGCGGTGATTTGCTTGGCGTGTTCCACCGTGAAGGCTTTGGTGATATTGATTTGGTTTGGGGCGATGATAAAAAAGGCCTTCAACACATCATTAATGACCATATTCTTGTAAAAGACCCAGACTTTCAAAATATCGAAGAAGCAGTATCACGTATCAATGACATCATAATGAGTGGTGTCATTGTAAAAGAAGGGGAAGCAAAAATCGTATTTGAAAAAGATGGATATAGAGTCGTCATTAGTAAAAATATTCATGGCGAAAAAAAGAATTGGATTCTCACATCGTACGATAGTACAAACGGAAAGGGGAAAATAAAAGAAAGATTATCTGATAACACCACCACGATTACCCCTGGTGCTAATAAAGGAAGCAGGGCTGTCGCTTCCTCAGAAAATCTTTCCACAGACAAAGTTACAGAATCCTCCCCATCCCCCCAAGAAAACGGTCCAAAAAATTCCACTCAATCCGCTGTAGAATCCGCGTCAGCCGAAGTAGAGACCTCCCCCACCGAAACCCAGAAAGAAAGCAGGTAACTACAAAATGGGCCACGTGAAGGTTGGCGCGTTTGACGTTACCATCGAAAACCCAAAGGGAAGCGAGCGCAGCGGTACGGATGCCAACGGCAAGAAGTGGAGCGTGAAGATGAACAATACCTACGGCTATATCCGTGGCACGGAGGGCGTGGACGGCGACCATATAGACGTGTTCCTTGCAGAGGATATGGATAAGTGGGACGGCAAATATGTGTTTGTGGTTGACCAGTACAACCCCGACGGCACGTTTGACGAACACAAGGTGATGCTTGGCTTCAACAGTATGGAAGAGGCACGGAGCGCCTATCTTTCCAACTATGAAAAGGGTTGGGAGAATGGGCGCAGAATTGTCGTGGCCAGAATTAAGACGGACGATTTTCAGAAGTGGGTGGATAGCAGTCACAGGAAAACCAAACCGTTTGCGCATTACGTGATAGCAGGAGCGGCAGATGTTTCCGACAACGAAAAGAAACCTTATTCACTATCAGGTATGGTGTGATTGCGCGTCATTTCGGAAAGGATGGCTCGCATGATTTTACCCAGTCTGAATGGGAGCAAATTCCTCATGCAATTGAGCATCCGTTTGCTATAACGCAGCTTAAAAATAAAGAGAAGGGATTCCGTATATATACTGCACTTAAAACAGAAAAAGGGGAATATGTTGTTGTCGGCGTTGATGTAAAAAACGCTGGACGAGACATGGAAGTAAACGCTATAGCTACCATGTTTGGCCGTAGAAGTAATGCAAACCTTTCTGAAAATGAGGAAGTCATATATAAGAGTAAAGAAATAACTCCCGAACAAGAGGCACTTCTCAGTCGGCCCAATTCCGACCAATATCCTGCTGAAAGGGAGTTATCCACAGACAAAGTTACAGAATCCTCCCCATCCCCCCAAGAAAACGGTCCAAAAAATTCCACCCAAGCCGCTGTAGAAAATAAGGAATCGAAACCAGTGCGTTTTGAGGCAGGTAGAAGACTGACAAAGGAAGAGAAAAAAGAAGTTCTTAATACCCTAAGGGATGCCTTCAAAGAAAATGGCGTTCCATACCATATTGAGGAAAGTGATTTTGGAAAAGAACGAAGGGTATACGAGCCAACGTCAGAAGATTGGGTAAAGAGCGATATAACTGGGAGACCGTTGAGATATTATATAACTCTTCCCGATGGACGTGTAGCCCATCCTACAGAGTTATTCCCCAATATTAGCGCGAGAGAAGTCACTGGGCATGTAAACAGAATGGCTTTGTTGGAGAAAGAAGCGAGTGAATTAATTTCAAAGCAGCTTAATGGATTCCCATCAGAATATATTCCTACAGCTATTTCCATTTTGGAAAAAATGCAATCTCTTCCACATGATGTCAGAGATATGGGGTATGGGCCGTATTTTCTGGTCTCATACGATTACATTTTTAATGGAAAACATTATGGGAATAGTCCTCTATTTGTGTCGCTATTTGCACATAGCGTGGTAAAAGAATCATCCGACGCGATTGAGGCCACAGTGAAAGTAGTAAACAATTCATACTATATGGTTGATGCTTTGTTATCTGCATTAAAGAATAAATATAACTCCACCCAATCCGCTGTAGAATCCGCGTCAGCCGAAGTAGAAACCTCCCCCACCGAAGCCCAGAAGAAGGCAGGCAACTACAAAATGGGCCACGTGAAGGTTGGCGCGTTTGACGTTACCATCGAAAACCCAAAGGGAAGCGAGCGCAGCGGTACGGATGCCAACGGCAAGAAGTGGAGCGTGAAGATGAACAATACCTACGGCTATATCCGTGGCACGGAGGGCGTGGACGGCGACCATATAGACGTGTTCCTTGCAGAGGATATGGATAAGTGGGACGGCAAATATGTGTTTGTGGTTGACCAGTACAACCCCGACGGCACGTTTGACGAACACAAGGTGATGCTTGGCTTCAACAGTATGGAAGAGGCACGGAGCGCCTATCTTTCCAACTATGAAAAGGGTTGGGAGAATGGGCGCAGAATTGACGTGGCCAGAATCAAGACGGACGGTTTTAAGAAGTGGGTGGATAGCAGTCATAGAAAGACCAAGCCGTTTGCGCATTACGTGATAGCTGGAGCGGCAGACGTTGCAGAAGGCAAGCCGAAGAATGAGAGCGACAGAACTATACCGCCTTCTACGTCTGGCAAGGTGCGCATGCAGAAGACGCAGGATTACTCTGAATTTGCAGAAAAATATGGCGTTAATGCTGATGACGTGAGAGCGTATGCGGAGGGCATGGCGTTGGGAAATGTCGTTATGGCTAACCAAGCGTTTACTGAGATTCGTCGAACTAAGCGCATTGAACACAGAGGCATGAAGCTGTCTGAGTTCGCGAAGGCTTTCAATCCGATAAAGGAAGAATTGTATGAGAAATTCGGAAACGTAGACGAACTGAATCAAGAGTATGTACGCCGTGCTGAGGAAGAGCGCAATATGATGGAGGCTGCCCGCAAGAAGGCCGAGGAAGAAGAGCGCAAGCGACAGGCACATCTTGATGAACTTTCGTTGCTTGATGACGCGGCGATTGACGAGCGATACATGGAAGCATTGCAGCGTGGTGACGAAGCTACCGCAAGAGAGATGCTTGACGAGGCTGCACGCCGCAAAGGGTATGGCGACACTGCAAGCGACTATCAAGGCGTTGGCGCTTGGGTGGCCCCAGCTAATCCTGGTTACGAGAACGATGCAGAGCGGAGAGCCGATGTTGAGGATAATGCTCCCGATGTAAATATTGAAGATATAGCTTTAGGCTATTCGTTGGTTGACGAAAAGTATTGGAAGGAGCCGCGCAAGTATATGCAGACAGACGCTACCGCCATAGAATCTGTCAACGCGATAAGAGAGGCAATAGCCGCAGTCAGACGTGGCGAGAAGAATGTAAAGGTGAAAGTGTATCGCGCTGTGCCTACGTCGGTAAAAGAAGGAAAATTGCGCAATGGCGACTGGGTGACACCATCAAAAGACTATGCCAAGATGCACGGCGAACATCGATTGGAAGGCAAATATCGCATCATTGAAGATGAAGTTTCTGTGAATGATCTTTGGTGGGACGGAAACGACAGCCGTGAGTGGGGCTTCGACAACGGCAAGGGCTACAAGTATAAGAACGTGAAGAACAACCGTAAGTCGGATGACCTTGTTACGCGCGATGACAAGGGGAATGTGATACCCCCGTCAAAGCGTTTCAATCAGCGCAAGGCTGACGAGCGTTATCAAAAGGCTGGCACACCTCTTACACCCAATAGCGCTGAGGTGGCTTTGCGTGATGCTATCGCTGACCTTATGAAAAAGAGCGGGCTTGATGTTATTGAATCAAAGGAGGGACAGCGGGTGCTGGATGAGGCGAACGGAATGGTTCGTCAGATGTCGTTCGGTGAGGCTTATGATTACGAGGCTTACCCTCTTGGTCGTGTTGAGCCTAATCTTTTAGAGAAAGAAGTAAATGTCGTGAAAGCAGATGCTGATCATGGCTTTGCAAACTATAAGGAGGCTAAGGCATGGGCAAAGGAAAATGTGGCGAAGGTGTACGATAATGAAGAGAGTGGCGGTAAGGGCGATGTGCGTATCAGTAATGCGGCTATAGACAAGTTTATGTCGCAGAGTGCTATAGACAAGAGTGATAGCAAGTATGTTCACATGGCGGTGCTGAAAGTGCTGCCTGATGTATTGAAGTCAAGCATTGACGTTGAGACACATCCAGACTTCTTAAAAGGCGAGGACGGCAAGCGACGTGTCGAAAATGGAATGAACAAGGATGTTCTTGTGCATAGATGCTATGGCGCTGTGAGCATTGACGGCAAGCCTTATCGCGTAAAGATGACATTGAAAGAAGACCCGAGGGATGTTTCGTCCCCCCATGTAACACATAGCTATGAAGCAACAAAAATAGAGTTGCTCGCAGGAACATGGGAAAACCAAGAAGGTCCTTCCCCCAATACGAACAACTCTATCAGTGCTGCAAAGTTACTTGAAAATGTTGGACTGTCGTACAATTCTGGTGAAAAAGTTTTGGACGCGAGCAAAAAACGTTCGTATGGCATTCGTAAGCATCGCGTCTACCACGGCAGCGGTGTCCGCTTCTTCCGCACATCCAACGGCGAGGCTTACGGATTCACTGTCGGCGGCAAAATCTATATAGACCCAAGAATCGCGACAGCCGAAACGCCTATCCATGAGTATGCCCACCTATGGGCCACCGCCATGCGCGAAGGCAATCCTACGGAGTGGAAGAATATTGTCGGATTGATGAAGGGCACATCCGTATGGGCTGAGGTGCAGAAATTGTACCCAGAACTTAAGAACGATGACGATATTGCCGACGAGGTGCTTGCTACGTTCTCTGGTCGCAGGGGAGCAGAGCGATTGCGTGCCGAGCAGCAAAAGATTATGCAGGGCGACGGCAGTGTGTTTGAAAAAGCTGCCGCTGTCGGTGCGCTTGCCCGCGTGAAACAGGCTCTGAGTAAGTTCTGGAAAGGTGTTGCCGATTTCTTGGGCATCCATTATACGAGCGCCGAAGAGGTTGCTGACCGCGTAATGAAGGATTTACTGGAAGGGGTTGACCCTCGGAAGTTTGGAGTGAGCAGTAATGATGACATACGTCTAAGTACAAGTGAAAAACTCAGTCAAAGATATGGTTCAAGGTGGATAGAGGAGCAGACGAACGAGGACGGCCGTCACACCACACAGGTAAAGAACACCATTAATTCATATAAGAAATTTGGTGATTTCGTCAAACGTGATTCCAACGGTAAGAATGTTAGTATTCTTGACGCAAGCAGTGGTCTTGGATTAGGCACGGAATGGATGAGGGAAAACGGCATGAATGTGGATGACGTTGAACCCTATCCATCTGAAAACCGAATAGCGCCAACTTATACGAGTTATAATGACATTCATAAGAAATATGATTACATCATCAGTAATGCTGTACTCAATGTCATTCCCGACGACTGGAGAGCCAATGTTCTTCACGATATGACCGACAAGCTAAAGAAAGGAGGAAAACTCGTTATCAATGTGCGTAGCGCAGAAAGCATTCGCAAGCAAGGCAAGGAGGGGATAACTCGCATAACACAGGATGATGCGTCTGAGATATTGGTATTACGCCCAAATGGAAGTATAAAAGCATATCAAAAGGGATTCACCAAGGATGAACTAAAAAAGTGGTGCGAGACTGAACTTGGTAGTGATTACTCTGTTGAGATAGCAAACGAAAAAAATGCAGGAGGCAGTTACGATACGGCCGTGGTGGTTACTAAAAATAGCGAAAGCGATAATATCTTATACCGCCAAGGCGAAGACACTCCACACGTTTCCACCTCTTCCGAATCCAAATCTCAAGCCGCGCAGAAAGCCACCGAGAACCTCAACCTTGGCGGCAGAGTTGTCGTGCATGAAAGCGCCGAAGGACTTGAAGGAAAAGAGGCCACGGCCAAGGGCTGGTATGATACCCAAACGGGGCAAATCCACGTGGTATTGTCGAACAACGCAGACGCAGCGGACGTGACGCAGACCATCCTGCATGAAGCCGTAGCCCATCATGGACTGAGAGAGTTATTTGGCCATAATGTGATGGATGCTTTTCTTGACAGCGTTCTTGCGGCAGCTTCGCAGGAAGTGAAAAACGCTATCAACGAATTGCGTCGCGGGAACGGATGGAATTTCCGTACCGCCACAGAAGAATATCTTGCAGGGCTTGCAGAGCGCACAGACTTTGAGCGTATGACGGCAGAGGAACGCGGCTTGTTTGCTACCATCCGAAGACTGTTTAACCGTGCGCTGGAGTTCTTGGGCCTAAAAAACCATGAGTTGAGCGATAGGGAACTTGCTTATATACTTTGGTGTATCTATCAGGACTTACAAAGTAACCACCTACTTTGTAAAAAATCATGAATGCCTTTATTTGTTAACGAACGCGGGTCGAGACACGAACGCATCTGGGAGCAGTCACGAACGCGTCTGCTCCCAGATACGAACGCGTCTAGGAGCAGGTACGGACGCATTTGGGACGGTGTTCGCCAAAAGGCATAGGATTTGATGTGGGGAGCAATATTTTCAGATCTATAGGCCCCATACGTTGCAATTTGAAGGTGGGAAAGAAGGCAATAAATGAAACGGAGCAAAAGGGAGAATGCCCTTTTGCTCCGTGAAAAACAGGGTAACTTCTTGATAAGATTTTTCAGTGGACTTACGAACGCTTGCCGCCGAGCGGTGTGCATCTTGAACGTTCGCACGGGGTTGGTTTTTCTCTCCCCCCGCTTCAAGCCTTGCAACACGATGTGGGGAAGGCTTGAAGCGGGGGTGCTGTTTCTTTTCTGGCTTTTTGTGGTTCTCTATTTTGATTCCCCTCAGAAGATGAATCTCCGGCAATCGTTGAAGATGGCGAAGGCCATGAGCGCGAGCAGGAGAATCATGCCCAGCATCTGGGCGCGTTCCATGAATTTCTCGCTCGGCTTGCGCCGCGTGGCAACTTCGTAGAGGAGGAAGAGCACGTGGCCGCCATCGAGGGCGGGGATGGGGAGGATGTTGACGAAGGCGAGCATGAGAGAGATGAAGGCCGTTAGGTGCCAAAATTGCATCCAGTTCCATTGCCCGGGGAAGAGGCTACCAATCGTGCCGAAGCTGCCGATGCTTTGTGCGCCGTCGGCCGTGAAGACGTATCTGAGGTCGCTGACGTATCCGCAAAGGACGTCCCATCCGTGGGCGATGCCGGCGGGGAAGCTCTCAAGGAAGGTGTAGGAGCGCGTGACTGTGGGGTAGTCGGCGAGGGCGTTGTGTGGGTATATGCCCATGAGGTTTTCGGCGTTGAGCGTGAGGCTCAGGGTGTCGGGACGTGGGGCGTTGGGGTGTTGAACGACGACTGTGACGCGCTTGAGCGCTTGCGCTTTTGCGGTGTCGCCCAGGGCGCGGTTGGCTTCGATGGACGACTGGAGGTCGGAGAGATGGAGGTTGTATTCGTTCCACGTGGTGATGCTGTGGCTGCCGATGGCGAGCAGATGGTCGCCGCGGCGTATGCCTGCTTTCTCGGCGGGGCCACCGCGGAAGACGCTGTCGACGAGGCTGGCGCTGAGGGGGGCGGCGAAGGGCGGTTGTGCTTGCAGCATCTCGAGGAGGTTGAGGTTGCCAGGGAGGGCGATTGTGGCCTCTTTGCCCTGGCGCAGGACGGTGGCGCTACGGGCTTGCGAGAGGTCGCGGAAGAGGTTGGCGCTGAAGCGCGTGAAGCGCTGGCCGTCGGCACGCAGGGGGATGTCGCCGTCGCGGAAGCCGAGCGACTGGGCGCTCTCGTTGAACTTGAAGCCTTGCGACATGCGCTCAATGGGGGTGTAGGTGTCGCCCCAGGCGAAGAGCACCATGGCGTAGATGAAGAAGGCGAGGAGGAAGTTGACCATGACGCCTCCGACCATGATGAGCAGGCGCTGCCAGGCGGGTTTGGCGCGAAACTCCCAGGGCTTGACGGGCTGCTTCATCTGCTCTGTGTCCATCGATTCGTCGATCATGCCGGAGATTTTGACGTAGCCTCCGAGGGGTATCCAGCCGATGTGGTAGTCGGTGCCGCGCCACGAGAAGAGTTTCCAACTTTTCCAGGGGTCGAAGAAGAGGCAGAATTTCTCTACGCGAACTTTGAAGAGTTTGGCAAAGAGGAAGTGGCCTGCTTCATGGAGCACGATGAGGAGGGCGAAGCAGAGGATGAGCTGGAGGGCTTTGATGAGGAATATTTCCATTGGCGTGGTGTTTGTGTGGTGGGTTTTCTTGTGTGTATGGTATGTGTGTGTCCCTCTGGGGGGTGTTCAAAATTGGAATATTAAGTAGGTGTTCAAAATTGGTTTATACTATCCATGTGGGGATAAGTCAGTTTAATATTGCCTTACCGCATTCTTTTGCCCCTACAACTGTCTTTCATCAGTCACGTAGCCCGCTACGCTCCTTCTTCAAGACAGCTGTAGGAACAAAATAATACGACAATTCAATATAAACTAATTCTGAACACCTACTTAAGATTGGCGGGGCGTCTACGTGCTTAAAGCATTTCGGAGGCGAGGCGCCGTGCGTGGGCATCGGTTGAGAAAAGGTCGTCGAGCGTGGGGGCGGCGATGAAGTGGGCTTTCTGCATGGTGGTGGCGATGACGTCGGCAATGCGGGGGAAGGAGATGCGGCCTTCGCGGAAGGCGAGGTTGGCCACTTCGTTGGCGGCGTTGAGAACGCAGGGCATGTTGCCGCCCTTGGCTGTTGCCTCATAGGCGAGGCGGAGGCATGGGAAGGCGTCGGGGTTTGGTTTCTCGAAATGGAGGGTGCCGAGGCTGAAGAGGTCAAGGCGCTCCGACTTGAGGGGGAGGCGTCGGGGGTGGCTGAAGGCGTATTGGATGGGGAGGCGCATGTCGGCCACGCCGAGCTGGGCTTTGACGGCTCCGTCGGTGTATTGCACGGCGGAATGGATGATGCTTTCGGGATGGACCACGATTTCTATTTTCTCGGGGTCGATGCCGAAGAGCCATTTGGCTTCAATCATTTCGAAGCCTTTGTTCATGAGGGTTGCGGAGTCGATGGTTATCTTTGCGCCCATTGCCCAGTTGGGGTGGCAGAGGGCCTGACGGGGTGTGACGGTTTCGAGCTGGCGCTTGGTGTAGGTGCGGAAGGGGCCGCCGGAGGCTGTCAGGAGGAGTTTTTCCACTTCCGACTGGTCCTCGCCGACGAGACACTGGAAGATGGCCGAGTGTTCGCTATCGACGGGGAGGATGGCGGCGCGTTTTTCGAGGGCGAGGCGCGTGATGTAGGCTCCAGCCACGACGAGGGTTTCTTTGTTGGCCAGGGCGATGGCTTTTCCGGCTTTGATGGCGCGGACCGTTGGGCGGAGGCCTGCAAAGCCGACCATGGCGGTCAGCACCATATTGACTTCTTGGCTCTCAACGATTTCGGCGATGGCGGGCTCTCCGGCATAGACTTTCACGGGGAGGTCGGCGAGGGCATCGGAGACTTGGCGGTATTTGCTTTCATCGGCGATGACGACGCTGTCGGGGAGGAATTCGCGGGCTTGACTGATGAGTAGGTCGGCGTTTCGTCCTGCGGTCAAGACGCTGGCTTCGAAGAGGTCGGGGTGTTGGCGTATGACGCTCAGGGCTTGGGTGCCGATGGAGCCTGTTGAGCCAAGGATTGCTATTTTTTTCTTCATTGTGTGTTTCGGATGGTGGGGGCGTTGTGGGTGTGCCAGGCGGGGGAGGTAGCGGTGGTGTGTGTGTGTTGTTGCTCTTCCCGTTTACACCAGTCCTTCTGGCAGGGCGAGGGTGATTGTTCGCTGTGTCAGGGAATAGTGTTCTATGAAATCTTCATGCAGCGGCAACACCAGTTCGGTGCCATCGGGCGTTTGGAGGTAGATGAGGATGTTGTCGGTGGTGTCGTCGACGGTGTCGACGGTGCCGAGGTGGCCGTGGCGTGTGTCGTAGACCTCAAATCCCGTGAAGGCTTTCCATGAGCTGAGGTGGGCATCGGGCGTGTCTGCTTCGACGTTGAATTTCTTGGGATAGAACACGCTGTGGCCAACGAGACGCTTGGCGGCTTTTTCGTCGTTGATGTCTTCAAATTTGAAGATGGCGGTGTCGTTGTTCTTGAAGCGATATTCTTCCCAGAAGAAGGGCACGAGGATGCCGTTCATGTCGATGACGAGGTAGGGGGCTTCGCCACGGTCGAAGACGTCGTCGGTGAAGAGCAGTTCGGTTTCTCCGCAGATGCCTCTGAATTTGCTGATTTTGCCTATGTAGAAGACTTCGTCTTGCCTGATCATTCTTCTCTTCTGATTTTGGCCCCTAATGAGCAGAGGCGTTGTTCGATGTTTTCGTATCCGCGGTCAATTTGCTCAACGTTGTCGATGCGGCTTGTTCCTTCTGCACTCATGGCGGCGATGAGTAGCGCGATGCCGGCGCGGATGTCGGGGCTCACCATGCGGCAGCCTCTGAGCTTGATTTCGTTGTTGTGTCCGACAACGACGGCGCGGTGTGGGTCGCAGAGGATGATTTGTGCGCCCATATCGATGAGTTTGTCGACGAAGAAGAGGCGGCTTTCAAACATTTTCTGATGGAAGAGCACGGAGCCGCGTGCCTGTGTGGCCACGACGAGGAGTATGCTGAGGAGGTCGGGGGTGAGTCCTGGCCAGGGGGCGTCGGCCACTGTCATGAAGGATCCGTCGATGAAACGGTCGATTTGATAGTGGTCGTGGCGCGGAATGTGGATGTCGTCGCCTTTCACTTCGAGGTTGATGCCCAGGCGGGTGAAGGAATAGGGGATGATGCCCAGGTTGCGGACGGAGGTGTCTTTGATGGTGAGTCCGTTGCCCGTCATGGCGGCCATGCCGATGAAGCTGCCCACTTCAATCATGTCGGGGAGAATGGTGTGTGTGGTGCCTCGGAGTTCTTCCACGCCTTCGATGGTGAGGAGGTTGGAGGCGATGCCGCTGATTTTCGCTCCCATGCTGTTGAGCATTTTGCAGAGCTGCTGTATGTAGGGCTCGCAGGCGGCGTTGTAGATGGTGGTTGTTCCGTGTGCCAGCACGGCGGCCATGATGATGTTGGCCGTTCCCGTGATGGAGGCTTCGTCGAGGAGCATGTAGCAGCCTTCGAGCCTACCTTTCGAGAGGATGTTGAAGGTGCCGGCTGCTTCGTCGTATTTGAATTCTGCACCCAGTTTCTGGAGCCCGTAGAAATGCGTGTCGAGGCGGCGGCGACCGATTTTGTCGCCGCCTGGGCGGGAGATGACGGCGTGGCCAAAGCGGGCAACGAGGGGGCCAAGGAGGAGCACACTGCCGCGCAGGCGCGAGCAGCGCTCGAGAAATTCCTGGCTCTTGAGATAGTTGATGTCGATGTCTTTGGCGCAGAAGGTGATGTCGCCTTTCTGGTGGCGCACGGTTTTCACGTTCATGTCTTCAAGGAGACGGATGAGGTTGTTGACATCGAGGATGTCGGGTATGTTGGCAACGCGCACTTCTTCGCGGGTGAGGATGGTGGCGCAGATGATTTGCAGCGCTTCGTTTTTGGCACCTTGCGGTTTGATTTCGCCGCTGATGCGATGGCCGCCTTCTATTATAAATGAAGCCATAATGTGTTTGGGTTTAGGGTTATAGGTTAGTTGCTTGAAATTGAAATATTAGATGATGGTAAAAAGCAATTTGAACTTTTTTCCTGAATCGGTGTGTGTCTGTCTGCCTGCTGCGCTCTGGCGGGTTTAGGCCTGGTTGGCGGGCTTAAGTAGGTGGTCAAAATTATTTTTATAATATAGCATTATTTTTACATTTGGGAAAATAATGCTGACCACTTACTTATCTGTTGGGGTTGTAATATCTGCTGTTTCTCCGCTGGGGGGCGAAACGCTGGCACTGGCGGGCGAAAATGCTTTGCTTGGTGTTGCTTAGGGCGTTGAGCGTTTCTTCATACGTGATGGCTTGGTTGGTGTAGTGCTCAATGTCGTGGCAGACTTTTTCGTTTTCGACTTCTTCGCCTTTCCATTCGGTGATGCAACGCTTCATGCGCATGGCTATGTCGGCCAACAGGTGTTCGCGCCCCGGTGTGCCGGCGGGCATTTCCTGGATTTTGTCGAGTGTGTTTTCAATGAGGTGTCCGTATTGCCGGAAGCGTATGGCGTTTCCTGGGTAGGAGAGTTTTTTGGGGGCAGATTTGTCTGCCCGTTCTATTTCAACGGGGTATTCGATGTCGAGTTGGTAGTTTGAGATGAAGGCCAAATGGTTCCACAGGACTTCGTAGGCGTTTGGCGATGCCTGCAGCTGCGGGTTGAGGTCGGCCATGACCGTGATGATGTGTTCGGCCATCCGTTGTCTTCTTTGCGGATTGCTTTCGGCCGTGGCGCGGTCGATCATCTCTTGCACCATGCGCCCGTATGCGGGGAATCGCAGTTTTTCTTCTGTTGTGTTGTATTCAAATGCCATGTTGATGATGTGGGGTTTTGCGGTTTTGCTCCTGTGGCCTCTTGTGGGGCTGTTTCCTGCGGATGCGGGGGAGGGGCAAAGAGGGAAAATGGTGTGTGCAGAAACTGGTGCGTTTTTTATCCGTTGAGCAGGTTTCTGCTTTTTCCGGCTACGAATTGCTTCAGATAGAAGGGCTCGTAGTAGGCAACGTCTTCTGTCTCGTTCAGCGCCAGGGCGCGTTCGGCCAAGGGCAGCATGTTTGATGCCTTTGGCACGATTCCTTCTATGAAATGGGCGTTGGGATGCTTGAGCGTGTTGCGGCATTTGTCGGCACCATTGCCGAAAAAGAAAACCGGTTGTTTGTCAAGGATTTCGGCGAAGGAGTTTTCGTTGACGATGACGGCATCTGTTGGCACCACTTCATGGAGGGCACGGTCGTAAATCGCGGTGTAGACTTCCATGCGTCTGGCGTCGATCATCGGGCAGAGCAGCGCGTTGTCGGGGATGTCTTCTCTGTAGAGCAGAATCGGGGTGCAGAGCACTTTGAGCGTGGGGATGCTGATGAGTTTTAAGTCTCTGCCATAGCACAGGCCTTTTGCTGTTGAGACGCCGATGCGTAGGCCCGTGTAGGAACCGGGGCCGGCGCTGACTGAGACGGCATCGAGCGGTATGGCGTGGCTGTCGGCAAAAGACACGGCTTCTTCAACGAAGGGCGCGAGGATTTCTGCGTGGCGACGACCGTTGGTATTGATTTCTTCATGTAGGCAGACGCCGTCCTGACTTAATGCAACGGAGCAGACGTCTGTTGATGTTTCTATATGTAAGATGCAAGACATGGTTTTGGTGGGGATATTGAATGACATGGGGAAGGGGAGTACGGGCGTTGTTGTGCCTCTGATGGCAATTGCTCGTCAGAGGCCAGCTGTCCCTTTCCTGTTTGTTTTGGAATATTTTTTTGCCTTGTTCCAGCGCGGCTGGCACTTTGTGACGGATTTCTCCATCTGCTTGAGTGACGGCAAAGGAATCGGTTGGGGCGATTTTGACAGTGCTTGGGGTTTGCTCTGCAAAATGTTCCTACTAGTTACTCATTACGCAAAGTTAAGAATAAAATTGAGGATTTTCGTGTTTCGGCGGTAATAAAAATGCGGTGGAATCTGTTTTTGTGTTCTTCCGGCAGCGATGTTTTTTGGTTCATCGTCTGGTGGTTCCGGTTTTCACTGCTCGTGCACGGTCTCTTTGCCGCAGATGTCAAGCCAATTGCTATAGAACGTGGCGGCCGTTTTTTGCCATGAGAAGTCGATGCCTTCTTGCGGTTTGTCGTGGTGGTAATAATGGAGTGGGGGAGCGATGGGGAGTCCTTTGGAGAGGTCGCGTTGATATTCATTGTGCAACGTTTTGGGCTCGTATTCCAGGTGACCTACAATGAAAATCTGCTGTGTGCCGTCGGCCGAAGTGACGATGCCGACGCCGCTTTCCTCGCTTTCTGCAACGATATGCAGTGGATGGCGCTCTATGTCTTTTCGTTGGACTTCCGTGTGCCGACTATTGGGCATGGGGAAGTTTTCAGGGAGATGCCTTAATATGGGGGCATCGCCGGCGAGTTTTTTCTGGATGAAGACGCCGAATTTCTTTGCGGGAAGTTGGTGCTTGGGGATGCCGTACAGATGTTGTAAGGCTGCTTGTGCTCCCCAGCAGATATACAGCGTTGAACGGACGTGGGCTTCTGCCCAGCTCATGATGTGGCATAGCTGCGTCCAATATCTGACATTTTCAAAAGGGAGGTGCTCCACTGGTGCGCCTGTCACAATCATACCATCGAAATGCGGGTTTGGGGCGTTTTCGAAGTATTCGAAATCCGTGTAAAACCTTTCCATGTGTTCCGGCGGAGTGGTTTTGTAGGTTTGGTTGGCGATTTTCATCGGGAGCAGTGCGACGGGGCGGTGGTGGCGGCAGATGACGCGCGCGATGTCGAGTTCCGTCACTGCTTTTTGCGGCATGAGGTTCAGAAACAGGATTCGCAGTGTTTCCTGCGGAAATCCAGAGATATTGTTTTTGTCAAAGGTGGCAATGTCTGCGCCTTCCTTGCGGAGAATGTTGATGGCAGGCATGCCTTGTGGGAGAAAGAGCATGGTGGATGGGGGTGTTTGAAGGCTGACAGAGGTGAAGCCTAGGGTGTTAGTAATGGTAAGTAGGTATTCAAAATGAGAAGCCATTGCATCAGTGTTCCTGCGTTGGGGCAGGGGAACAGCAATGCAATGGCTTCAGGTTGGTTTTATTTACCAAATGTCGACGCGCTTGTTTTTCGGAATGAACAAGGCGTCTTTCTTCGTGATGTTGAATGCCTTATACCAAGCATCGATATGCGGCAACGCACCGTTGACACGCCAGCGTCCTGGGGAGTGTGGGTCAATTTTGTTGAGCTGACGGAGCATGGCTTCGCGGATGTTTCCACCCCAAACCAGGGCGTAGCTCAGGAAGAAACGCTGCTCGGGCGTAAAGCCGTCTTTGGTGCCAAGCGGGTTTTCTTTCGTGGCGTTTTGGAATGCCTGGAAAGCGATGTTCAAACCGCCGTGGTCTGCGATGTTCTCGCCCAGGGTGAGTTCGCCGTTTGCATGTAGGCCAGGAAGCACTTCGATTTTGTTGAAGAAATCGGCCATGACCTTGGTGCGTGCTTTGAAGTTCTCTCCGTCGGCTTTGGTCCACCAATTGCGAAGGTTGCCTTCCTTGTCGAATTGGCTGCCCTGATCGTCGAAGCCGTGGGTCATTTCGTGTCCGATGACCACGCCGATGGCTCCATAGTTGCAAGCGTCGTCTGCTTCGGCATTGAAGAAGGGAGGTTGCAGGATGCCGGCAGGGAAGCAGATTTCGTTGGTCGTTGGATTGTAGTAGGCGTTGATGGTTTGCGGAGTCATGAGCCATTCCGTCTTGTCGGTCTTTTTGTTGACGCGCTTTTCGATGTAGTAGCGGCTCATAAACTGGGTGGCCTTGGCGAGGTTCTCATAGTATGAGAGTGAATCGTTGATGTCAAGCGCATCGTAGCTCATCCATGTGTCGGGGTATCCGATTTTCACGTAGAACGCATCCAGCTTGTCGTGGGCCTGCTTCTTTGTTGCTTCGCTCATCCACTTTTGCTGGTCGATGCGCTGTCCGAGGGCGATTTGAAGGTTTCTGACAAGTTCGGTCATTCTCTTCTTGGAACTTTCGGGGAAGTATTTTTCAACATACATCTTCCCGACGGCCATGCCCAGGACAGACTCGACAGCGGAAACGCCACGCTTCCAACGCGGACGATCTTGCTCGGCTCCGCTCATGATGTGTCCGTAGAAGTTGAAGGATTCCTTGCGGAAATCGTCGCTCAACGCGCCAGTGGCATCATCCACCAGTTTGAAATACAGATATGCCTTCAAGTCTTCAATTGTGCTCTCGGCTAAAATTTTTTCAACTTCGTGGATGGGCTCAGGCTGATTAACAGAGATGGATTCAAAGGCAGGGACGCCGTTGAGGAGGAAAAGCGTGCTCCAGTCGATGCCTGGATAGTCGGCAAGCAGTTGCTGATAGCTCATTTTGTGGTAGTTGCCTTCAACGTCGCGCAATTTTGTAGCACTGTATGATGCTTTTGCAATGCGCGTTTCGATGTTGAGGACGGCCTCCATTCTCTTTTGGGCTGTCGCTTCGTCGCAGCCCGTCATGAGAAACAGTTTCTTGACATAGGCCTTATATCCTTCACGTACTTTTTTCGTGGCTTCTTCGTCGCTCAGATAGTAGTCGCGTTCTCCCATGGAAAGGCCGCCTTGATTGACCTGCATGAGATTCCATTGCGAGTCTTTGAGGTCGGCGTCACAGCCAAAGCCGAAAAATGTTGACACGCCTTCGCTTGAAAGGCGTGCGGCGTGGTATTGCACCGATTTACGGTCGGCAATTTTTTCAATCTCTGCCAGTTTTCCCTTGATGGGCGTATAGCCCTCTCTGTTTCTTCTGACGCTGTCCATGGAAAGGCGATAGAGGCTACCGATTTTCTGCTGGAGAGAGCCTTGGGGATAGGTGTTGTTTGCGAACTGCTCTATCATTTCGCGCAGCTGCTTCTGGTTGTTTTCCTGGAGCTCGTCAAACTGGGAATAGCGTGAAAATTCCGGGGTGAGCGGATGTCTTTCAATCCAGCCGCCAGCGGCATACTGATAAAAGTCGTTTCCTGGCTTGACGCTGAGGTCCATATTGGCCTTGTCAATGCCTGTTTGTGCTGTTGTCTGTGCAAAACCCGTTGCGGCGCTGAAGGCCAGGATTTGCATTAGCATTGTTTTTAAAGTCATATTGTTATTCTGCTTTTTAGATGGGTGGTCAGCATCGAAAAAAATCATATTGACCACTTGCTTTTAGATTCCAATTACTGATTGAGGGTCTCAACCTCTTCCATAGCTGCTTCCCATTCGTTTTCGGCTTGCTTGAGCTGCTTCTTCACTTCGTCATACCGAGCGAAGAGTTTGGCATCTTGCGCTCCTTCCGGTGTGGACAACATCGCTTCAATTTCCTTGATTTCCTGCTCGAGTTCCAGAACCTGTTTTTCCTTTTCCTCGACGGATTTTTCTGCCTTTCTCAGCAACTTGGCCTTCTCTTTTCTTGCTTCGTATGAAAGTTTGTTGTCAGACACTTGCGCCGTTTCAGTCTCTGGCGTATTTTTCTTCTGGGAAGAAGCCGTTAGCTGGATGTCGTCGATGTTTTCGATCTGTTTTTTCTCAAGGAAATCGTAGATGCCTCCGATATGCTCTCTGACGTGGCCGCCTCCAAATTCATAGACCTTTGAAACGAGGCCATCCAGAAAGTCGCGGTCATGGCTGACGAGAATCACCGTACCGTCGAAGGCCAAGATGGCCTCTTTGAGCACATCTTTCGTGCGCATGTCCAAATGGTTTGTCGGTTCGTCGAGGATGAGCAGGTTGACAGGCTCCAAGAGCAGTTTGATCATTGCCAGACGGCTCCGTTCGCCACCTGAAAGCACCTTCACTTTCTTTTCAGACGCTTCTCCGCCGAACATGAAAGCACCGA